>ERZ780157.868-NODE-868-length-35751-cov-6.358612_pt1 | contig 35751 bp, 31 predicted proteins | sample MGYA00511169_ERZ780157 | MGnify/ENA primary metagenome ERZ780157 (study PRJEB29588, sample SAMEA1965149) | human gut metagenome | biome: human gut; feature: human-associated habitat; material: faeces | place: Denmark | collected 2008/2010 ...
TCAAGCGCACCGATGCGACCGCGACATTTCACGGTTTGGATGCCACCGTCGGTTTTTGCCGCAATGCCAACCGAATCGTAGCCGCGATACTCCAGAACCGACAAGCCCTTCGTGATCTTCGGGACGGCGTTTGCCTGCCCCGTATATCCGATAATTCCACACATAGTAAATTCCCTGCTCGAAGGGGGAGAGTGGCGCTCTGCCCCCTTCCCTTTCTTTGAATTTGGGTACAACGAAAAGACCCTCGCCCAAAATCGCTTTTTGGGGACGGAAATTTCGTTTGTATTGCTTTTGGCAGGGATTGTTTTGCGGTTACCCGCATATTTGACCTGCTGTTGACGATGCCGTTGGCACCGGAGAAGCATCCGCCGAATCCTCGATCACTTCTCACCTCGTTAACCGCTCTCAATACCGTTCCGAGAGCGGTCTGGCGCTATCGTTTCCCTGATTTTCGGGAGGTTATTCTTCTGATGATTGCTTGAGGCGCATTTGCACGCTTATTGCGGTTGCTTTTGGACGATACAGTCGCGTGCCTTGTAAATACTGTTCGTCGGGACGTATCCGCGCACGGATGAGAGCGGATAAACGTTGGAGCATCTGCCGATCACCGTTCCGGGATTGAGGACGCTGTTGCATCCCACCTCCACGTGGTCACCAAGCATGGCTCCCATCTTTTTTCTGCCCGTTTCGATCCGTTCACCGCCAATGCGGATGGCAACGGGGGTCTTGTCGCTCTTGACGTTCGAGGTCACGGCGCCCGCACCCATATGTGCGAGATAGCCGAGGATCGAATCGCCTACGTAATTAAAATGCGGAACCTGCACGCCGTCGAACAGAATGCAGTTCTTGAGCTCGGTGGAGTTTCCAACCACCGCGCCCGCTCCGATGATCGCAGAACCGCGCACAAAGGCACAGTGACGGATCTCGGCACCGCTGCAAACGATGCAGGGTCCGCCAAGATACGCCGTGGGAGCCACCGTTGCGGTCCTTGCCACCCACACGTCACGTCCGACGCGCTCGTATTCCTCCTCGGGGAGCGTGGGTCCGAGCTCAAGGATAAACTCCGAGATCGACCCCAGCGCCTCCCAAGGATAGGTAAAGCGCTCGAGGAGCGGATATGCAAGAGAGTGCTCGGGATAAGCGTAAAGCGACGAAATTTTCAGGCTTTCCATCTTCTTCTCCATATCTTGTGTTCTTGCTTTGGAATTCAATCTCCGAAAATTGACTGCGATCAGGCAAGCCCCTCGGCACGGATCACCTCGACGACCTCTTCGGTCAGGCTCGCGCAAAGCCCCTCGGTGGCAGCCTCTACCATCACACGCACAACGGGCTCGGTTCCGCTCTCGCGCAACAGGATACGTCCGTCCTTCCCCAAACGCTCACGCACGCGCTCCACGCTCGCCTGCACTGCCGCATTGCTCCGCACCGCCGCCTTATCGGCAACGCGGATATTACGCGTGACCTGCGGGAGCATGCGAACCGGCTCTGCCAGCTTGGAAAGCGGAAGCTTGGAGGCAATCATCGCCTCCATGAGCTTGAGTGCGGTGAGAATGCCATCACCCGTAGTGGCGTACTTCGAGAGGATCACGTGTCCCGATTGCTCACCGCCCAGACAATGCCCGTTCTTTTGCATGTTCTCGTAGACGTAGCGGTCACCCACCGTGGTCTGCTCGTAGGCAATACCCGCCTCATCCAAGGCACGGTAAAGCCCGAGATTGGACATGACGGTGGTAACAACGGTGTTGTTGGCAAGCGCATCTCCCACCTTGAGATAGCTTGCAAGCACGTAGAGGATGTGGTCGCCGTTGATCACGCATCCGTTCTCGTCAACCGCAATGCAGCGATCGGCGTCACCGTCAAAGGCAAAGCCAACATCAAGCCCGTTCTCGCGAACGAATTTTGCAAGGACTTCGATATGCGTCGAGCCTGCATCCTGATTGATGTTGAGTCCGTCGGGATTGGCGTTGATGGTGTGGGTCTTGGCACCCAGCGCGTCAAACACGCTCCTTGCAATCATCCATGCGCTTCCGTTTGCGCAGTCGAGCCCGACGCGGAATTGCTTGAAGGAATAGCGCGAGAGCGAGATCAGATAGCCGATGTAGCGGTTTCTGCCCGCTGCATAGTCAACGATCTGTCCGAGCTCTGCCCCCGTGGCAAACGGAATATCGGGCGTTGTGATGCCCAATTTTTCCAGATGTCCGTCGAGATAAAGCTCGATTTTTTCGATCGTTTCATCGTCGATCTTCTCCCCACTTGCGTTGACCAGCTTGATGCCGTTGTCATAGAAGGGGTTGTGGCTTGCGGAGATCATAATTCCGCAATCAAAATCGTCGCCGGCAACGGCATACGAAACACTCGGCGTTGTGGTGACGTGCAGCATATAGGCATCTGCTCCCGATGCGGTAAGACCCGCAACGATCGCATATTCAAACATATAGCTGGAGCGTCTGGTATCCTTGCCGATCACAGCACGCACCTTATGCGTTCCGTTCTTGGCATAATACCATCCCAAAAACCTGCCGATCTTGTAGGCATGCTCGGATGTCAGCGTGACACCGGCCTCCCCACGGAAGCCGTCTGTGCCGAAATATTTTCCCATTTTGTTATTTTCCTCCGTTTTTGTGTTTTGCGCCTCACGAAAACAGTCACAGAAAATAGCCTATTCATAATTATAGCACAAAAGAAGCAAAATGTCAATCAGAACATGCGTCTTCTCGCACCTTTTGCTCCTGCCACTTCCTGTTCAAGCCGGAAAATCACGGAAAAAACACAAAAAATGGAAATACAAAGTGAAGAAACGCCGCAATTGCTCTGCATTTTTTGAAAATGCGCGGTGCGAATGGTCAAAATTGTGAACAAATCGTAACCTTTTCAAAAGTATATTGAAAAACGGAGTAAAAAAGTGTAAAATATATACTGGGTGACAAGGTGGACTTTGCACCCAAAGGATCGAAAAAAATAATAATTACATAAAAGGAGCAAAACAATGACCCAAAACAAGTACGTTCTGAATTGGATCAAGGAAATGTCCGATCTGGTAAACCCGGACAACACCGTGTGGATCGACGGCAGCGAGGAGCAGACCGAGGCTCTCCGTGCCGAGGCTTGCAAGACCGGCGAGCTGATCGCACTCAACCCCGAGGTTTATCCCAACTGCTATCTGCACAGAACCGCCGTTAATGACGTGGCACGCGTGGAGAACAGAACCTTTATCTGCACCCGCACGAAGGAAGATGCGGGCAACATCAATAACTGGATGGATCCTCAGGAGTGCTACGAGAAGCTTTCCAAGCTCTACAAGAACTCCTACAAGGGCAAGACCATGTACGTGATCCCCTACTCCATGGGCGTGGTTGGCTCTGAATTTGCAAAGATCGGTATTGAGCTGACCGACTCGATCTACGTCGTTCTGAACATGCTGATCATGACTCGCGTTGGTAAAAACGTGATTGAGGCACTCGGCGATTCCGCTGACTTTGTAAAGGGTCTGCATGCTGTTGCAGATTGCGACGAGGAGAAGCGCTACATCTGCCACTTCCCCGAGGACAACACCATCTGGTCGGTCAACTCGGGCTACGGCGGAAACGTTCTGCTCGGCAAGAAGTGCTTTGCACTCCGCATCGCTTCCTACCTCGGCCGCAAGGAGGGCTGGATGGCTGAGCACATGCTCATCCTCGGTCTCGAGAATCCTCAGGGTGAGGTCAAGTACATTGCCGCTGCATTCCCCTCCGCTTGCGGTAAAACCAACCTCGCAATGCTCATTCCTCCCGCAATCTACAAGAACGCAGGCTACAAGGTTTGGACGGTTGGTGACGATATCGCATGGATCCGCGTTGGCGAGGACGGCAAGCTCTACGCTGTGAACCCCGAGAACGGCTTCTTCGGCGTTGCTCCCGGTACCAACGAGCACTCCAACTACAATGCGCTCATGACCACCAAGAAGAACTGCATCTTCACCAACGTTTGCCATGACCTCGACAACAACACCGTTTGGTGGGAGGGCCTGGACAACAATCCTCCCAAGAACGCTCTCAACTGGAGAGGCGAGCCCTGGGACTACACCAAGTATGACAAGGCAGACAAGGTTGGCACCTCGGGTGCACATCCCAACTCGCGTTTCACCGCGATGGCTGCAAACTGCCCCTGCATTTCCTCCGAGTTCAACAGCCTCAAGGGTGTTCCGCTCACCGCAATCATCTTTGGCGGCCGCCGCGCAAAGACCGCTCCGCTGGTTTATGAATCGCGCAGCTGGCAGCACGGCACGTTCGTAGGCTCGATCATGGCATCCGAGACCACCGCAGCTGCTGCAGGTGCAGTTGGTGTGGTTCGCCGCGATCCTATGGCAATGCGTCCCTTCGTTGGCTACGACATGGGCGACTACTTCGCACATTGGCTCAACATGGGCAAGAAGATCCCCAACGCCCCCAAGATCTTCCACGTGAACTGGTTCCGCACCGATGCCGAGGGTCACTTCATCTGGCCCGGATTCGGTGACAACATGAGAGTTCTGATGTGGATCCTCGCTCGCTGCGCAGGTGAGGTTGACGCTGTGGAGACTCCCATCGGCTTTGTTCCGAAGGCAGAGGACATCAACATCGAGGGTCTGGACGACGTTACCCTTGACACCGTTCGTGAGCTGCTTACCATCGACAACGCAAGCTGGCTTGAGGACGTTGAGAACATCAAGGCGTTCTATGCACAGATCGGTGCTCGCGTTCCTGCTGAGCTCTATGACGAGCTGGCAATTCTCGAGGCAAACCTCAAGAAATAATTGATTACTCTTTTCGGGGGTGTCTCAAATGTCAAATTTGAGGCACCCTTCTCTTTTTTGAAAAAGTAAAAAAACGAAGCATTCTCTGCGGTAAAATGTAAAGCCATGCTCTTTTCAAAAAACTTTTGGTATGATATAATAAAGATGGTATACATCAGGACACTAATTTAAGGAGACTTTTTTCATGCAGAATAACGTTATGATCAAACTGAATGCCGAGCAATACCGCGACAAGGTTTATGCTTGCTGGCTCGGCAAGAACATCGGCGGCACGATGGGCGGTCCTTATGAAAAAACACGCGAAATTCTCGATATCAAAGGTTTTTCCACCGCTCCCGGGGTTCCGCTTCCCAATGATGACCTCGATCTGCAGCTCGTTTGGCTCCATGCCGTTGAGCAGATTGGTCCCTTGGCAATCAATGCCATGACGCTTGGCGAATTCTGGTTGAGCTTCATTCCGCCGCACTGGAACGAATACGGCATCGGCAAGGCAAACATGAAACGCGGTCTGCTCCCGCCTCTCTCGGGTGACTACGTAAACGATTGGCAGCATTCCAACGGCGCGTGGATCCGCACCGAGGTTTGGGCGTGCATGACCCCTGCCTGCCCTCATCTTGCCGCAAAATACGCCATTGAGGACGCGAAGGTTGACCACGGCTCGGGCGAGGGCACCTATGCTGCCGCATTTGTTGCCGCCATGCAGTCGGCTGCGTTTGTAGTGAGCGATCTGCGGCGCTGCATTGAGATCGGTCTTGCCGAAATTCCCGAGAACTGCCGTATGGCAGACAGCATCCGCTTTACAATCGAGTGCTATGACAAAAAAACCCCCCCGATGGAAACGCGCAACCTGATCCAACAAAGAAACGCCGACATCGGAACAGGTTGGTTTGAGGCGCCCTCCAACGTAGCCTACGCCGTGCTCGGTCTGCTCTACGGCGAGGGAGACTTTAAGAAGTCGATGATCACCGCGATCAATTGCGGCGACGATACCGACTGCACCGCAGCAACGGTTGGTGCAATGATGGGTATTATGGGCGGCATGAAGGTAATCCCCGAGGATTGGCGCGCATACATCGGCGACGAGATCATTACCATCTCGATCAACCGCGGCGACGTTTGCCGCAACGTTCCCCAGACCTGCACCGAGCTGACCGATCGTGTGACCGCACAGGCCCCCCACGTGCTGTTCCAGAACCACGCACACACGGTGATCACCGACGGTGAGGGACTTTTGCCCGAGGGTGACGTTGCTGCTGCCCTGCTTGCAACCTGCGACCGCACTGTGATCTCGGCTCTGCAGCCCTACTCGATGCACTTTGACCACACCTTCATCCATGCCGACGTGGTGCTCGACAGAGCCCCCGACATCGCCCCCAACGGCGAATGCCGCGTGAAGGTGACCTGCACCAACAATTGGCGCGTGTTCGACAAGAGCCAATACAACCTCACGCTTCGCTGGCTCCTTCCCGAGGGCTTTACGGTTGAGGGTGGCAGACAGACACTCCACCTCCCGCGTCACAGCGCCTCGCACAGCCCGCTTGCAAACTGCTCCACCGAGTTCACGCTCCGCGCAGGCGAGCGTGTGGCACCCGTGAACCGTTGCGTGCTGGAGATCGTTGGCGAGGGTCGCGCAATGCCCCTCTATATCCCGATCACGCTGCTTGGTTAAAAATAAAGACGGAGAATTGCAACATTCTCCGTCCTTCAGGTTGTAGACGAAAGGCACATGATTTGTGACATTAGATAAATATGTTTATTTCGCTTTTTCTTTTGACGAAAAAGGCGCAAAAGAAAAAGCTTAGCAAAAAGAAAAGCGCCGAAAAACAAGGTTTTTCGCCCTCTGCGGAGGGCGAGGAGGGCTACGCGCCCTCCACCGCGCCGCCTTTTGAAAAAGGCGGGCGAAAACTTTCAGCAGGCTGACGAAACCCGTTTGTTTTGTCTACAGTCGAAGGACGGAGAAATTCAACATTCTCCGTCCTTTTTTTGATCACTCTGCCATGTGCAGAATTTCCAGAATCGCGTCGCGTCCGATCGGAGGGATCGAAGCGAGATTTCCGTTTGCATCGCATCCGTGCTCCACAATGTTGTCGGCAATCTTTTCGATGTCCTCGATGGGAATCCCCGCAGCGCTCAAGGTGTGCGGTGCGCCAACCTCATCCATGAAGGCGATGAAGCGCTCTACTCCCTGCTTTGCGACATCGTAATCGGTCAGGCCCTTGCCGTCAACGCCCATGACGTTGCGTCCGAAGGTGGCAAATTTTGCAGCGCATCCGTCATCAAGCGTGCACATATAGCGGAAGAAGGAATCCATAAAGATCGAGAGCGTGACACCGTGGGTGGTGTTATAGAGTGCAGAGAGCACGTGTCCCATTGCGTGCATGGGCGTACCCGCATTCAGACCCGACTGAATATAGCCGTTCCATGCAAGGGTTGCTGCCCACTGCATATTGGCGCGGTGCTCCACGTTCTGCGGATCGGCAAGAATTGCGCGAAGCTCGGACATAATAGTAACGAGCAGTCCCTCGTGCAGGCGGTCCTGCAGGGGCGAGTTTCTGTCACCGCTGAAGTATGCCTCAAAAATATGCGACATCGCGTCCATCGCGCCCGAAACGGTTTGGAATCGCGGAAGTGTGCAGGTCAGCGCAGGGTCAACGATCGAGATTTTCGGGAAGATCACGGGGGTGGAAACATAGGTCTTTTCCTTGGTTTCATCATTGGTTACAACCGCAATGCAGTTCATCTCGCTGCTCGTTGCAGGGAGCGTGGGGATCATAACGGTGGGCAGAGTTTGGTTGGGAGCAACGCCAACTACGCGGTCCTGGTGCGTGACAAACATCTTCCAGGGGTCGTCACCGTAGAGCACACCTGCTGCCACTACCTTGGTAGCATCCATTACGCTACCGCCGCCAACGCCAACACAGAACTCAACGTTTTCCTTTTTGCAGAGTGCAATCGCCTCGCGGATATGAGAAAGCAGCGGATTTGCCTGCATGTGATAGTAGGTGAACACCTCAACGCCTGCCTCGCGCAGAGAGCTCTCAACTGTGTTGAGCAGATCGGCAAAAAAGCCGTGCTCCTCATAGGATACGACAAGCGCGCGTTTACCAAGCCCTGCAGCATAGTTGCCAACCTTTTTGGATTCTCCGTTTCCGAAGATCACACGAACGGGATTATAAAGTTCAAAATTTTGCATGATCATTCTCCTTTTCATCAGATATTACTATCATACCATATTTCGTTTGATTTGTCAAGCACTTGTTGTCCGATTTTGTTGTTTTTTCTTTTGTTTATTTGTTTTTTGTGATAAGTATTTACAAAAAAAGAAAAATGTGATAGAATAGTGACGTCAAAAATTACGTGTGAAAGGATAACGCACATGAAAAATTATATCATTCCCGAGGGCGGTCGGTTTTACCGCGCCAATCTGCACTGTCATTCCACCAATTCCGACGGTGAGCTTACTCCCGAACAGATCAAGGATATCTATAAGACGGCGGGCTATTCGGTTGTGGCATACAGCGACCACAACGTGCTGATTGACCACTCCGAGCTCGATGACGCAGAGTTTCTGACGCTGACCGCGGTTGAGATTGACGTAAACAAAAAAGGGGAAAAGTGTATGGCATATCGTCCCTGCTATCACATCAATTTCTACCCCGAGGATCAACACAACACCACCCTCCCCTGCTTCAATCCCAAATACGTTTGGGGAAAACGCACCGATCTGCGCGATGCGCAGGCATACATTGGAGAGCCCGACTACCACCGCGACTATGAAAACATCAACGATCTGATCAACACCTTTGCCGCTCACGGCTTTATGGCAACGATCAATCATCCCACCTGGTCGCTGCAAACCATGGAGGACTACAAGAATCTCGACACCACCAACGTTTTCGCGATGGAGATGTATAACCACAGCTGCTTTGTGATGGGATGGGATGAGATTAACTGCCACATCTATGATGAGCTACTCCGCCGCGGAGATAAGCTTTTCTGCACGGCAACCGATGACAACCACAATCACGCGCCCATAGGAACAGCCGATTGGGATTCGCTCGGCGGATTTGTGATGATCAAGGCTCCTGAGCTGACGCACAAGGCGATCTATGCGGCTCTTAAGGCAGGCAATTTCTATGCCTCCACGGGTCCGCTGATCGAGGAGCTCTACATTGAGAATGACCGCCTGTACGTCAAGACATCGCCCGCGGCAAAGATCACTCTCACAACCGCGGCACGTCAGGCACGCGTTGCCTACCCCAAAACCACGCACACCACCATCACCAAGGCGTCCTTTGGGCTGGATCGCACCTATCCCGGCTACATTCGCGTGACCGTGACCGACGAAAAGGGTCGCATGGCATGGTCTCAACCGATCTGGGGTGAATTTTCGGGAAGAACATAAAAAGCCGACAATCCTAAACAAAAAGCGGGTCTGCACCAATTTTGTGCAGACCTGCTTTCGATTTTATCAGGGGCGTTATTGCAGCTCCATATAGAGCATATTGATACAGGGGCGCGTCATCGTTCCGACAACCGAGTTAGAGATCGTTTCGTTTCCGCCAACCTGTCCCCAAACCGTAATCACGTCACCTGCCTTGAGGTTGATCGCGTTTTTCTGTCGAAAATCGTGAACAAGGAAGGAGTAGGTCTCACCGTTCTCGGTAACCGTACACTCAAAGAAGCGCGGGTATGCATAGTCGGCATAGTAAGCGTATTCATCCTCCCATACAGCCTCGACTGTGAAGGTCATGGTAACGTATTCCCCGTTTATGCCGTCGGGGTCACGCCAAACGGTGGCGGCAGAGAGCTCCTCGCAGCGCGCAACGTATTCCTCCCTTGAAAGGTCAACGTTAACGGGAAGCGTATAATCCGTGAAAATATCCATTGCGAGTCCCCAAATGATTCCAAACAGACCGCCGAGAATATACGGCAGAAGAAGAATCACGGTGGCAAGAATCTTTCCGGAACGCTTCCATGGACCTGCCCATGCCAGGATCAGACCGATGATGGGCTGCACAAAAAGCATGAGAATGATGAACCACGTGGAAAAATACCACGGCACGAATTGCACGCGACCCGACGTGTGCTTTTCATACTGCGGATTCTTTTTGACCTTGACAGGGCGACGCTTTCCCGCTCGCATCTCCTCGGGGCATTCGCGTCCGCAGAGCGGACAGTTATCCGACGCAAAAAAGGTTTCGCAATCGGGACATTTATTCAATTCGGGATAGTCTCTTTCATCCTCAAGCGGCATAAGGCTCACACTCCTTTTTGAAATAAGGTCTTTTCAAAGCTGCAGCGTTCGATCCCGATCGGAGGAACGTGCGAAAAGAAATCGGTAGAGCAGATAGGCAAAAACGGCGGCAATTGCTGCATAAAGGAAGGTGCAGGTACGCTCCCCCGACGCCCAAACGGTTGGCGAGAGTCCCATTGCGATACGGGACGCCACACCGACTGCAAGAAAAAACACCAAAAACAGATAGGTTTTCGTCTCGCGGATGACAACGCGCAGCGCATATAAAAGCAGGATCAGAAGCAGCACGAAAAACAAGAGCGGAAGCCATGAGATGGGATCGCTCAAGGTGGGCTCCGTTCCCGCCTTCCCCACTGCCGCGCGAAGCATGCGAATCGGCAGGACGACACTCTCGAGAGGCCCGCCAAGCAGACCGCAAAGGAGAGACACCGCAAACGGGATCGCGGAGAGAATACGTGCAACAATTCCTCGGCTTGCTCTGAAAACGGCAAGCGCAAGAAGCAAACAAAAGCCCGTGACAAATACGTTCAAGGTCAAAAAGGTGGTTCGTATCATCGAGGAAAAACCGATCTCAAGCCTTTGCAAAAGCGAAAAATCGGAAAACTCGGGAAAATTCGCCACCGTTTCGAGTTGCACGCGATTCTGATTTCCCGGGCAGGTGAAGGTAAAAACCAGCATCAGCGCACAAATCAGCACGCCTGCCAAGGAATAGACGTCGATGCGTCGATTGAACATCATGCAGCAGGCGCTCGCCAGACACACCGCGAGCAGAACGGCACACGCCTGCTCCGAAAAGGCGGCAAAAAGCAGCGCACCAAGTGCCACACCATATTCCCATACGGCAACCTGCCGTCCGAAAAAGAGCTTGACCGTCGGCGTCATTGCCCAAAGGCAGGCGCACAGAGGCCAAAGATAATTGAGCGTGGTTGCCACGTAGCCAACCTCATAAAAAACGCCAAGTGGGAAGAAGAAAAAGCTGACAAACAAAATCCAATTCTTTGCCGCACTCTGCTCGGGATTCCACAGGCGGTTGAGTGCAACCGTGGAAAGAATACAAACGGCGGCATTGGAAATGCGCCAAAGGATCGGAAAGCGAACGAACAGGATCAGGAGTCCCTCGATCACCACGCGCGACGACCAGGTTTGGTATCGCTCGACCAAAAAGCCCAGCCAATTTTGCGGCGTTGCAAGATCTCCTGCCAAAATTTGCATAAACCAAGCGTCATCGGCACGGTCGGTGGGCAGAAAGAGGTGGGCGAGGATCACAATGCCCCAAAGCAGCCATAACGGGAAGCGGGGGGCACCGATCAGAGTGCGTCCCCGTTTGAATATTCCCTTCATGTCAACGGTCCTTTTCCTGATCGGACGATTCGTTTTTCACGATATAGATCGGGCGATTCTTGATCTCAAAATACATGCGAGCAAGGTATTCGCACACCACGCCGAGAGCAATCAGCTGCAGTCCCGTAAAGGTGGAAGCTACGAACACAGTCGACCAGATTCGAGCCAGCGAATCTCCGCACAGAGAAGCGATACCCTGCGCTACAAGAATACCGATTGAGAAAAGCCAGCATAGCGCGCCGAGCAGGATCGGAATGCGGAGCGGGACGGTGGAGAACGAAATGATGCCCTCCAGAGAGTAGAGCAGGAGCGCGCGGAAGGACCATTTTGTCTTTCCCGCAACACGCTCGATATTTTCATATTCGAGCCATTTCGTCTTAAAGCCCACCCAGCAGAACAGCCCCTTGGAAAAGCGGTTGTACTCTGCAAGCGAGAGAACAGCGTTGACCATCTGACGCTTCATCAAGCGGAAATCGCGCGCACCGTCCACAAACTCGGTCTTTGAGATGCGGTTGATAAATTTATAGAAGCAGCGTGCGAAGAAGGAACGAATCGGAGGCTCTCCGCGGCGCGTAATGCGGCGCGTACCGATGCAATCGTAGCCCTCGTCGGTTTGCAGGTCGGCATACATCTTGGGAAGCAGCGAGGGCGGATCCTGCAGATCAGCATCCATTGTGGCAACGTAGTCGCCCTTTGCCTTCTGAAGTCCCGCATAGATAGCAGATTCCTTGCCAAAATTGCGCGACAACGAAACAAAGCGCACGCGCGAGTCCTCTCGCGCAAGCTCCTGCGAGATCACAAGCGTGCGATCACGTGATCCGTCGTCAACGAACAGGATTTCAAAATCCGCAACAGGGCGCATCTCCTCCATTACCCGACACATCTCCTGATAAAAGAGCGGGATTGACTCCTCCTCGTTGTAGCAAGGCACGATGATCGAGATCAGCTCCCGTTTTCCCGTGTCCCTCTTGTTTTCATTCATAAAACCCTCTTTCCCCCACACATGGCGGGTCGGTTTTGTTTATATCAAGTTCATTATATCATACTTTTCGGTCTTTTGCAAGTATTTTCTGCCGATTCCGATGATCCGACATCTGTTTTTCGGTATTTTTCTTAAAAATAACTGAGGGTGATGCGAAATCACCGCAGAAAGGAATCGGGATAACGGGATTTCGTTCTTCCGTCATTCTTTTTTCAAAAAAATATAGACAAGCCGAAAAAAATGTGATATAATATAATGAATGTTTATGCTTGAGGGAGGATGGCTATGAAAATCGAGAATTTTCACCCAGGATCATGGGGCTCAAATTGCTATCTGCTCTCGGTCGGCTCACACGCCGCGATCGTTGATCCGAGCGCCGATGCCACAACGCTCCTCTCGGCACTTCGCGAGCGCAGGCTCACGCTCGATATGATCCTGCTCACGCACGGGCATTTTGATCACACCGTTTCGGTTGACCCCCTGCGGGATATGACCGCTGCACCGCTTCTGATCCATGAGAAGGACGCCGAAATGCTCGGCGACGCGCATAAAAACGCATTCTACACGCTTTTCCGCATGGAGCGAACACACCGCCCTGCAGACCGACTTCTGCAAAGCGGCGACGTGCTCACGCTCGGTAAAGAGACCATCCGTGTCCTCCATACCCCCGGGCACTCGCGCGGATCGGTTTGTTACCTATGTAACGATGAATTTCTAATCACGGGAGACACCCTTTTCGATGCCTCCTACGGGCGCCACGATCTTTACGGTGGCAATCTCGGCGAGCTTACGTCATCCCTTGCCTCGCTCCGTGAGCTGCCGCAGAAGCTCCGCATTTACCCCGGGCACGGTGCTCCATCACAGCTTGGAATCGCGCTCGATCTTGTTGTCTATCAACTCTGACCATCATGAAAGGATATAAAATTACCATGGACTATCAGCTTCTTGCCGATCTTCTTTTCCCACAAGTGAACGAAACGCCTGCCGACGTTGAGGCAAAATATCCGTCCCGACAGCTTCCCGAGGGCGCAAAGGTCACCCGATTTGCACCCAGTCCCACGGGATTCGTGCATTTTGGCGGTCTGTTCCCCTCCACCATCGGAGAACGTCTCGCGCACCAGAGCGGAGGCGTGTTCTATCTTCGCATTGAGGACACCGATGCCAAGCGCGAGGTTGAAGGTGCAGCTGAGGGGCTGATCCGCACGCTGGCGCACTACGGCGTTTACTTTGACGAGGGTGCTGTGATCGGTGAGGACGGCAAGATCTGCGACAAGGGCGCATACGGACCCTATAAGCAGAGCGAGCGCGGTCCGCTCTATCACGTTTTTGCAAAGCAGCTTGTCAGCGAGGGCAAGGCATACCCCGTGTTCACCACCAAGGAAGAGCTCGAGGCAATGAATGCCGTTGACAAAAAAGCCGAAATCAAAGCAAAGGATTGGCACGAGGATCAATCGGCTCAACGCGAGGCAATGCTCCGCGCGCGAGAGATCACGATCGACGAGGTTAAAGCACACCTTGCGGCAGGAGACCCCTTCGTGCTCCGCCTGCTTGCCGACGGCAACCCCGAGCGCAAGCAACCCTTCACCGATCTGATCAAGGGTAAGCTTGAGGTTCCCGAAAATGACGAGGATTTCGTTCTGCTCAAGTCGGACGGCATCCCCACCTACCACTTTGCGCACGCCGTTGACGATCACCTCATGGGCACCACCCACGTCATTCGCGGTGAAGAATGGCTCCCCAGTCTTGCAAAGCACCTCATGCTTTTCCGCTACCTCGGCTTCCGTCTGCCCAAATATATGCACATCGCGCAGATCATGCGTCTGGACGAGAACGGCAACAAGAAAAAGCTCTCCAAGCGCGACATGGGCGCGAATATGGACGATTACAGTCGCATGGGCTACGATCCCGCATGCGTTTGCGAATATATCATGACCCTGCTCAACTCCAACTACGAGGAGTGGCACATGCAGAACCCCGACAAGCCCTACACCGACTTCCCCTTCAACATCAAAAAGATGAGCTCCTCGGGCTGTCTGTTCGATTTCAATAAGCTGAATGACGTTTCCAAGAACATCATCTCGCGCATGAGTGCCGCAGAGGTTACCGAGCGCGTCACGGCTTGGGCACAGGCATACGATCCCGAATTCGGTGCCCTGCTTGCACGCGATCCCGCCTTCACCGAGCAGATCTTTGCGATCGGTCGCGGTGGCAAAAAGCCGAGAAAGGACCTCTCCACCTGGGCGGATGCAAAGCCCTATATGGGATTTTTCTTCGACGAGCTCTTTGCCGTGGTGGACGAATATGACGAAAAATTTGACCGTGCCGACATCCGCACCGCGCTTAAGAATTTCCTTGCAAGCTTTGACCCCGCCGACGATATGAACGCTTGGTTTGAAAAGGTCAAGGCGGTTGCACGCGAGATCGGTTACGCCGACGATATGAAGGCATACAAGGCAAATCCCGAGGCATTCCGCGGCAACATTGCCGACGTGAGCATGTTCCTGCGCGTTGCCGTGACGGGCAAGCTCAACGCCCCCGACCTCTACACGGTCATGCAAATTCTCGGCAAGGAGTGCACCTGCCGCCGCATTGAGCGCATGATCGCCGCCCTTTAACGATTTTGATTTCCACGAAAGGTTTTGGATAAAAAAATGGCAGAAATTGAAAAGAATTTTATACATGACATCATCGACGGCGACCTTGAAAGAGATCCCTCGCTCAAGATTCACACGCGCTTCCCTCCCGAGCCCAACGGATACCTCCACATTGGCTCGGTGAAGGCGATCTGCATCAACACCGACGTTGCAAACAAATACAGCGGCTTGTTCAACCTCCGCTATGATGACACCAACCCCGCAAAGGAGTCCGACGAGTTCGTGCGCTCGATCCGCGAGGACCTGGAGTGGCTTGGTGCCACCCCCACGGGCGGCGTGTTCTACGGCTCGGATTATTTCGGAAAGTGCTACGAATTTGCCGTTCAGCTGATCAAGCAGGGCGACGCTTACGTTTGCGATCTTTCCAAGGACGATCTTGCCGACTACAAGGGCACCGATCGCGCGGCGGCATCCAAGGAGTCGCCCTACCGCAACCGCTCGGTGGAGGAAAACCTTGCGCTCTTTGAGAGAATGAAGAACGGAGAGTTTCCCGACGGAGCACGCACGCTCCGTGCAAAGATCGACCCCTCCTCCGACAACCCCTATCTGCGTGACCCCGTGATCTACCGCATCAAGCATATCCACCATCACCGTCAGGGCGACGAGTGGTGCGTTTACCCGATGTATGACTTTGCTCATCCCATTCAGGACGCACTTGAGGGCATCACCCACTCGCTCTGCTCGAGCGAATTCCGCAACCACCGCCCGCTCTACGATTGGGTGGTCGATAAGATCGGATTTGCACAAAAGCCGCATCAGTGGGAGTTCGGTCGCATGAACATTACCTACACGGTCATGTCCAAGCGCTATCTGCGTCAGCTCGTTGAGGAGGGTCACGTGGACGGCTGGGATGATCCCCGCCTCCCCACCCTTTGCGGTCTGCGCCGCCGCGGATACACCCCCGGTGCGCTCTTCACCTTTGTTCGCGAGGCAGGCATCACCAACACCGACCACACCGTGGACGTGCGTCAGCTTGAGGCATGCGTGCGCGACGATCTCAACGAAAACGCACTCCGACGCATTGCGATCGTCAATCCCATCAAGGTGATCATCGACAACTACCCCGAGGATCGCGAGGAGATGCTCACGGTTTCCAACCATCCGCAAAAGCCCGAGCTCGGCACGCGCGAGGTGCCCATGACCCGCGAAATTTATATCGACGCCGATGATTTTGCAGAGGTTCCGCCTCCCAAGTTCTTCCGTCTCAAGCCCGACGGCGAGGTGCGCCTGATGAACGGCTATATCATCAAGTATGCAGGCATTGAAAAGAACGAGGACGGCAGCATCAAGTGCATTCACGCCACCGCAGACCTTGAAACCGGCAACGGCATGCCCACCGACGGCAGAAAGGTGAAGGGAACGGTTCATTGGCTGTCGGCAAAATATGCGCGCCCCGCATCGCTGATGCTCTATGACCGCCTGTTCAACATCGAAAACACCGCCGAGGTTCCCGAGGGCAAGACCTATCTGGATTTCCTCAACCCCGAGTCGCTCACCCGAGTTGACACCGCGATGGTGGAGCCCTGCCTCGAAACGGCTGCAGCGGGCGAGAGATACCAATTCGTTCGCGTTGGCTATTTCTGCAAGGATTCCAAGAATCCCAACACCTTCAACCGCGTTGTGGGTCTCAAGGATAGCTTCCCGAAGAAATAATATCACAAAAAAAGCTCGGCGCATCTGCAATCACATGCAGATGCGCCGATCTTTTTTATTTATCAGTCCTCCGCAACCTCAAACGCCGCGAAGGAGAATGCGGGCAGAGGTTGGTCGAGCGTTACGGTGTCGCCCTTGAGCGTGCCGCTTGTGTTGAGGAAGCGAATGCTCTTGTAGGCGCGGTCGAGCTTGACCGTGGGGCGCAGGATGCCGTCGGCATAGCAGTTGAAGAGTCCCACCGCCATTTTCCCGTTGCCGCGCTTGGCGAGTATGTAGAGCTCGGGATGCTTGACGCATTTCGCAGGCAAGGTCTTGCCTGCTGCCCACTCAACGCCTTCAATAAGGACGCGCTGATGCAGGTATCCAAGCGAGATTTCCGAATATCGTGCAGCCGTCACGTCATAGAGACATACGAAAAAGCGCTTGTGATCGGCGTTTTCATAGCAATATGCAAATGGAACGGTTCTCTCTCCTATTTCGGCGAGCATCGTCACGCGCGCGTTTTGGCGGAGGGTACAATTGAAAACTCTTGCCTTTCCATTCTTGACGTAGGCACGCTCACTTCGGTCGGTGGGAAGCAGATTGGCAACCTCAACCGATTCGGGCGCGCCGATTGTATCAAGTCCCACGTCCACACCGCGCTTTTGCAGAATGATCGCGGAAATCGCGTCGAGGATCACACCCGAAGAAAGCGTGTCGAGCGGAAGCTCGCGTGCATTTTCTCCGAACACGGCATTGCAGATGCCCTCGTCATCAAAGGTGGTGGGAATTGAATGAAGCCCCATGAGATGTGCTGCGGGCGGGAACGTGGCGGTATACTCGGAAAGGGTGTAATCTGCACATGCGGTCAGATTCGCACGGTCGATGCAACGCACGCCGCAAGCGACCTTATCTGCGAACATCGAATCAAGCTCCTCCATGAGGGGGAGATTTGCAACGTGATGCTCAAAATATCCCGTTTCATACGTGGGAGAGGAGGTGTAGTCTACCATATATTTGAGGACCCCGTTATGTCCTCCGTCAGCCCGCATCACGGCATCGAAAAGCTCAATATAGGAGGCGGGCACGTTGTATCGCGGACGGGGATAAGAATCGTCCTCGCTCATCAGCTCGCCCTCAAAGCCCTTTGCAAGAGACGCGAGCATGCGGGCAGCCTCAAAGACCGTTGAGAGGCGTTTTGAGGAATATTGTACCGTGTAGGGCGCCGAGCAAAGACGAACGAGTGGCTCATTGCCCTCCCCTGCCAAAATTCTGCCAAGCTCGAGCGCGTCGCATCCGTCGGCATCCCAAACGGCATAGGTGGAGCAGAGTCCAATGCGAACGTTTTTGTCGACCGAATCCACGGCATCACGCATTGCCTGCGCGAGATTGCGGAGTCCCTCGCCCTGCGACTTGACCCATGCGTGACGGTATTTGTTGACGGGAGAATGGAAAACAAGACGGTCCAGCTCCTCGCGCGTGAGTTTCTCACCGTCGCAAAGCTCGGAGATGCGCTTCATGTGCATCTCGCAAGCACAGCAGCGCACCGATCCGTGCGACATACGGAAATCGTCATCAAGCAGAATGGTCTTCACGCCCGAGCGTGCCACGAGCGCCGCGTGCGCGGCAAGTGCCCCGCGAACCTCGGGATAGAGGGGGCAACGCGTGTCGGGCAAAGCCTCGCCGTTGAGGTTGACAATCCGCACCGAGGACGGGAAGAAATCCTTGTTGTCGGCACCGGCGAGAGGGACGCCGTGTCCGATCGTTGTGCCGATCCAAACGCCTGCCTCAAGTCCATTCTGCTCAAAATACTGAATGTTCTCTCGCAACGTGGCAACAAACTCTTCCTTCTCCGCATCGGTTTGGCAGAACTTGACCACGCACAAAAACACGCGATCTGCCTTTGCGGCCCTGAGTTGTTCAAGATAAATTCCCCTGGTACTCTCATTGACCGAATGATTCATGATTGGTACGGAAATCTTATAGGACATCAGAAAATCCTCCTTTTTGGGGGTGTTTTTATGGATCGCAGTTGCCGCAGGGAGAATAGCCCGCGCTCACCGCTTCCTCACGCGTGGTAAACCAGATTCGATTGATCTCGTCGGGGAGATTTCTGCAATCGGGCGCGTGGAATTTTTTGGTGTTGAGATTGCCGATATAGGCATACTCGGTCACTGCCGCCGTATCCGACTCGGTACGATCGGATTCGGTGGGATTTGTGACCGTGCCGTTATTTTTGGCGGTGGTGAAAGAGACACGCTCTCCGTCACTCGTGCAGATCACGTCGCCCTGCAGATCGGTGCGATAGAGCGTGACGTCGGCATCGCGCAGGCGTGAGAGGACGGTATCATTCGGATGATCGTACTGATTATCGGTTCCAACCGAAATCACACCGTAGGTCGGTGCCACCTCACGCAAAAAGCGGTAGGAGGTGGAGGTGTCGCTTCCGTGGTGCCCCACCTTGAGCACGGTGGAACGGAGCGTCACGCCCGCATCGAGCAGGTCCTGCTCAGCAAGCGTTTCCATATCTCCCGTGAACAAGAAGGAGGTGGAGCCGTAAACAATGCGCAAAATGATTGAGGTGTTGTTGGGATCATCGTACGCCTTGAGGGGACCCAGCACGGTAACGGTGGAATCGCCCAGCATAAATTGATCGCCCGCCGTTGGTACCGTGACGGCACATCCGCGGTCGGCTGCTTTGGCAACGAAATTGCGAAATGCCCGGCTGTTGTAATCGGTGACGGGCGCGAGCACATTTCCTGCGGTTGCGGCGGTGAGTGCACCCGAGAGACCGCCCACGTGGTCCTCGTGCGCATGCGTGCAGACTACGTAATCCAAATGCGTGATTCCCTGCTTTTTGAGATAGGAATAGATCAGGTTACTGTCCTCGACGTTTCCGCCGTCGATCAGCATGGTCTTTCCTGCGCAGAGCACAAGGGCGGCATCGGCTTGACCGACGTCGATGAAATGGATCGCAAAGTCAGAATCAAGAGGTGCTCCGCTCTGCCCCCCCTGTGCGTCAGATTCGGTGGTGTCACCGCCATTCACACCATGATCGGGTGGGTCGGCATAAAAGTGCTCGGGTCCGCAGGAGACCATCGAAAAAAGCAAACAAAGTGCAAATAGAACCAAGAAAATGCGCTTCTGCATTCAATACTCCTTTTTTTATCAGGTTCCGAACTCAACCAGCTCCAACCCCTCGTTCTGGTCGAGCGTGTGGCGGATGTGCCATTCGCTGTTGAACAGCAGAAAATCGTTTCCGCGGAAGTCCTGCACCCATTTCACGTCAAACAGATGCAGCGATTTGGGGTCTTTGCCGTTTGCGATGCGGCGGATATACTGGTAGGGCTGCGGATATTGCTTATAGGTAACCCCGTATTCTGCCTTCATGCGCGATTCGAGCACGTCATATTGCAGCATACCAACCACACCGACGTACACACGCTCCAAGCCTCCGCCCGGCTCGATGAAGATCTGAATAGCACCCTCCTGCGCAATCTGATTCATGCCCTTTGCGAATTGCTTACGCTTCATGCTGTCAATCTGCTCGACCATTGCAAAGCACTCGGGCGCGAAGGTGGGAATTCCCTCAAATTGGACTTTGTTGGCTTTATCGCAGATCGTGTCGCCGATCGAGAAAATGCCGGGATCGAACACACCGATGATATCGCCCGCATACGCCTCCTCGATGATCGAACGCTCCTGCGCCATCATCTGCTGGGGCTGTGAAAGACGGAGCGACTTGCCACCCTGCACGTGGAAATACTCGGTTTCGTGGTTGAACTTACCCGAAACGATGCGCATGAAGGCAATTCTGTCGCGGTGTGCCTTGTTCATGTTCGCCTGAATCTTGAACACGAACGCCGAGAAATGCTCGTCGAAGGGAGAAACGGTGTCCTCCCCCGCGCGGCGAGGCAGAGGCGCGGTGGTCATCTGAAGGAAATGCTCGAGGAAAAACTCCACGCCGAAGTTATTGAGCGCCGAGCCGAAGAATACGGGGCTGAGCTTGCCGCAGCGAACCTGCTCGATATCGAAATCGAAGCATGCGCCGTCGAGCAGCTCGACCTGCTCGGTGAGCTCCTCGCGTGCATATGAGCCGATCAACTCGTCCAATCGCGCGGTATCCGAAATATCGCAGTCGATCGAAGCGAGTCGGTCACGTCCACGATGCGAGCTTGCAAACGAGAGAATTTTGTGTCCGTCACGGTCATACACGCCCTTGAAGCTGACACCGCAACCGATCGGCCAGTTCATGGGATAGGTGCCGATGCCAAATTCCTTTTCGAGCTCGTCAAGCAGATCAAAGGGATCGCGTGCCTCGTGGTCGAGCTTATTGATAAAGGTGAAGATCGGGATATGACGCATGGCACAAACCTTGAAGAGCTTGCGCGTTTGGGGCTCAATACCCTTTGCCGCGTCGATCACCATCACGGCGCTGTCGGCTGCCATGAGGGTGCGGTAGGTGTCCTCGGAGAAGTCCTGGTGACCGGGGGTGTCGAGGATGTTGATGCAATATCCGTTGTATTCAAACTGCATCACCGACGAGGTGATCGAAATGCCTCTCTTTTTCTCCATATCCATCCAGTCGGAAACGGCGTGACGGTCGGATGCCTTGCCCTTAACCGAGCCTGCGGTCTGGATCGCGCCGCCGTAGAGCAAGAATTTTTCGGTGAGCGTTGTTTTACCTGCGTCGGGGTGCGAGATGATCGCAAACGTCCGACGGCGGTTGATTTCCTGTTCCAATGCTTTCATAAAATGCCTTCCTGTTTTTTATCATTCCATTTAACAAGATATTATACCATATTTTATCCCGACATGCAATAGGAAGAATGATTTTTCTTTGCAAAACCGCGCACAAAAAAACGGCAAGCCCGAAGGAGTCCTCGGGGCCTGCCATTTTTCTGTTATGCCATTTTTTCAACATGCTCGCTGATGTAGCGCTCCATTTCCTGCGCGGGGAGTCCCAACGCCAGGGCAAGCTCGGTGTGCAAATGCCGCTTTGCATGTTCCGCAAACGAGCGTTCGGTATCCGAAATCCGACGCGAGGGCGACGCTTGCATCTGAATGCGACGGTAAACGGTTTTGATCACGCGCACCCACTCAATCGGGTCATGCGTGCGCATTGCTTCAATGTAGCGCGCGCGAAGCTGCTTGGCATTCGACTCCTCGATCAGCTCCACCTTTGGAATCTCGTCGAGAAGCGCCTTTGCCTCGTCGCGGTTGAGAAGACGCCGCAAAAAGACACCCGTGCTGTCAACAGGCATGTAGATCACGCTGTTGGGGTCATGGAGCGGTTTTATGATATAATACTGACGGTCTGCGGGCATATTTTCAAGCGGTGCATAGCGGATATCATCAATCCTGCACACACCTCCCGACTCATGAAACACGTAATCGTCACGCTCAAACATCATCTTTCCCTCCGTTTCTCTCGGCGGTTCTGTATCTGTGTATATATATTATACCATATTTTTTCAAAAATAGTAATAGGCATTTTATACAAAATATAAAATTTTGAAAAGTTTTTTTACAAAAAAAAGCAGATACACAAATCTGCAGTCAGGAAAGACAAAAATGAAAACGGAGACGGGTGCGTGTGGGCTTTCCCGTCTCCGAAATTGTGATTGAGTTGAGCGGAGACCTCACGTGGTCTCGGGCTCGTCCTCGGGCTCCTCATCCTGCGGATGTGAGAGCTGCGCCTTGAGCATCATATCCTTGACCTTCATCAGGCGCGTGGTGTTTCCGCGCTCGTTCTCATCCAGCTTCATCTTGATCGACTTGATCGTTGCAAGATATTGCGGCATGAGGATATATTCAAGGGCGTTGACGCGGCGACGCGTGCGTTCAATCTCCTCGGCAAGCAGCTGCGCGGTCTTTTCAAGCTCCGCCATGCGGAGCAGATCCTCCATGATCCCACCAAGCTCACGCAGAGAGGAATCAAGCTCACCCGAGGTAAACGCCATGCCGTAGTTATAGCTGTCGCTATTTCCCGCAGCCGATACACGCATGCGGAAAATCGGCACGGTGACGCTCATGATATTTTTATAGTCGACCGCAAGATCGCACTCCTTTTTGGGGCAGATCAATGCCTCCTCGAGCATTTTCGGACTGCTCACCGCGCTGGCAACCGTGAAGGAACGGTAAAATCCCGCAAGCGACGCTTCAACGCGCTCGCGCAATTCCTTATCCTCACGCACCACATCCAAAAACTGCTTCATCAGCTCGTCACGCTTGTCCTTGAGCAGCTTGTGCCCCTTGCGTGCCGTCTGATATCGCGTTTGGATCCGCTTCATTTCCATGCGCGTTGGGTTGACTCTGAGTTCCGCCATTTCGCACTTACACCTTTCTTCATTGATAAACGGGGATCACTCCCCTGCTCTGCCAAGTCCCATCGGACTCCCGACGCAAGACTTATTTCGGCAGATATTTGTCGATCATCTCGGGACTGATGCGCTTGAGCTCGCTGCGAGGCAGGATCGAGAGCAGCTTCCAGCCCAGATCGAGCGTTTCCTCGATCGAGCGATTTTCATAGAAGCCCTGGTTGATATACTGCGCCTCAAATTCATCGGCAAATTTTGCATAGAGACGGTCAACCGGCGAGAGCGCCGCTTCGCCAAGCACCACCATGAGCTCCTTTGCCTCTTTTCCGCGCGCATACGCCGAGAAGAGCTGGTTCATCGTGCTTGCGTGGTCCTCGCGCGTTTTTCCTACGCCAATTCCCTTGTCCTTCAGACGCGAAAGCGACGGAAGCACGTCCACCGGAGGCAGATATCCCTTGCGGTACATCTCACGCGAGAGAATGATCTGACCCTCGGTGATATAACCCGTCAGGTCGGGAATCGGATGGGTTTTATCGTCCTCGGGCATGGTGAGGATCGGGATCATCGTGATCGAGCCCTCGGAGCCCATCTTTCTGCCCGCGCGCTCATACATGGTTGCAAGGTCGGTGTAGAGATAACCGGGATAGCCGCGGCGACCCGGAACCTCCTTGCGCGCCGCAGAGACCTCACGCAGAGCCTCGGCATAGTTGGTGATATCGGTGATGATCACGAGCACGTGCATGTCGCACTCAAACGCCAGATATTCGGCGGCAGTGAGCGCCATACGCGGCGTGGAAATACGCTCGATCGCGGCATCCGACGCCAGGTTGATAAAGAGCACGGTGCGGTCGATGGCACCCGTCTTTTTGAAGTCCGAGATAAAGAAATCTGCTTCCTCAAAGGTAATACCCACTGCGGCAAACACAACCGCAAACTTATCGTCCTTGTTTTTCACCTTTGCCTGACGCGCAATCTGCGCGGCAAGGTTTGCGTGCGGCAGACCCGAGCCCGAGAAAATCGGAAGCTTCTGTCCGCGCACGAGGGTGTTGAGTCCGTCGATGGTCGAAACACCGGTTTGAATGAACTCGGAGGGATAATAGCGTGCAGCGGGATTGATCGGCGTGCCATTGATATCGAGCGACTTTTCGGGAATGATCCGCGCACCGCCGTCGATCGGCTCACCCATGCCGTTGAATACGCGGCCGAGCATATTCGGGGATACGGGCAGCTGAACGCCGTGACCCGTGAAACGCACCTTGCTCTCAGCAAGGTTGATGCCTGCAGCCGATTCAAAGAGCTGAACGAGCACGTTGCGTCCGTTCACCTCGAGAACGCGGCAGCGGCGCACCTCCCCGTTCGGCAGCTCGATCTCGCCGAGCTCATCGTATTTAACGCCCTCAACCTGCTTGACCAGCATCAAGGGACCTGCAACTTCTTCGATTGTTCTGTATTCTCTGATCATGTTTTAGCCCTCACTCGCACGCGCACGCTCGACCAGAAGGTCGATCTGCTTTTTGATTTCTGCCTTGATGGAGTCAAACTCCTCGCGGTAATCGTCGTTCGGAACGGTTTTTGCACGTCCGATTCGCTCGTGAACCGACAGCGAGCAGATGTCCTCGATATCCGCACCTGCACGGATCGCGCGTCTCGCCTCATCCTCAAAGCAGAAGATCAGCTCGAGCATGCCGTGCTGCTTATCGAGCGGCGTGAAGCTGTCAACGTCCCAGAACGCGTTTTGCTGGAGGAAGTCCTCGCGGATCGACTGTGCCACGTCAAGCGTGAGGCGATCGTCGGGAGAGAGCGCGTCCATGCCGACCAGCTTCACGATCTCCTGCAGGTCTGCCTCGATCTGAAGGGTCTTGAGGCAACGTCCCGTGTAGTCCATCCAATCCTTCGCAACGTGCTCGGAGAACCATCCTGTGAGACGGTCACGGTAGAGCGAATAGGAATTGAGCCAGTTGATCGCCGGGAAATGGCGGCGGTATGCAAGCGACGCATCCAGACCCCAGAACACCTTGACGATACGCAGAGTTGCCTGCGTGACGGGCTCCGAAATATCACCACCCTGCGGAGAAACCGCACCGATGGCGGAAAGTGCACCCTGGCGGTTATCCGAGCCGAGGCAAACAACCTTGCCCGCACGCTCGTAGAACTGTGCCAGACGCGAGGTGAGATATGCGGGATAGCCCTCCTCACCCGGCATTTCCTCAAGACGTCCCGACATCTCACGCAGAGCCTCTGCCCAACGCGAGGTGGAGTCGGCAATAACGGCAACCGAATAACCCATGTCGCGGAAGTATTCTGCAATCGTAATGCCCGTGTAGATCGACGCCTCACGCGCCGCAACCGGCATATCCGAGGTATTGGCGATCAGAACCGTGCGCTCCATGAGCGATTTTCCTGTTTTGGGGTCGACCAGCTCGGGAAATTCGCGCAATACGTCGGTCATCTCGTTTCCGCGCTCACCGCATCCGATATAGACCACTAGGTCCACGTCACTCCACTTTGCCAGCTGATGCTGCACCACGGTCTTACCCGATCCGAAGGGACCCGGCACGCAAGCCGTTCCGCCCTTTGCAATCGGGAAAAGTGCGTCGATTACGCGCTGACCCGTGATCATCGGGTCAACGGGCGGCAGCTTTTCACGGTAGGGGCGCGACACACGAACGGGCCATTTTTGCATCAGCGTGATGTCCTCGATCGTTCCGTCGTCATATTTGATCTTACCGATGCGATCGGTGACACGGAAATCGCCCTCGCGAATATCCACGATCACACCGCTCGTTTTGGGCGGCACCATAATTTTGTGCTCGATCACGGCGTTTTCCTGCACCGTTCCGTAAATATCACCCGCCGAAACGCGATCGCCAAACTTCACGGCAGGCACAAAATGCCAGCGTTTTTCGCGGTCGAGCGCGGGCTCGTCCACACCGCGGGTGAGGTTGGAGCCGATCTTCTGCCGCATCGTTTCAAGCGGACGCTGAATGCCGTCATAAATATTGGTGAGAAGTCCGGGGCCGAGCTCAACCGACAGCGGCGCTCCCGTGGAAACAACCTTGTCTCCGCGTCCGATGCCCGCCGTTTCCTCGTAGACCTGGATCGAGGCGCGGTCACCGTGCATTTCGATGATCTCACCGATGAGTCGGTTTGCTCCAACGCGCACCACGTCGAACATGTTGGCGTTTCGCATACCCTCGGCAACCACCAGAGGGCCCGATACCTTCAGTATTTTTCCTTCAACCATTGTAATGATCCCGTTTTCACGAATGGAAAACGTCCTTTCCTCTCATTCACTGTTGTTCCTTGAATAAAATATCCGCACCGACCGCACGCTCTACCGCGGAACGGATGCTGTTCATTCCAAATCCCGTGGAGCCGTTCTGTCCCGGAATCGAAATGATCGCGGGGAGCGGAAGGTCCTTATATTGCTCGCAGACCTCCTGCAAGCGGATTGCATAGTCCTCGGTCAGAAAAATGACCGCATAGTCACCCGAGCGGACCAGCGTTTGCAGCGTTTTTGCCGCCTGCTCGGTGTCATTTACCTCATGCACCGAAAATCCGAGTGCCATAAAGCCGAGAACCGCATCGCGTGCTCCGAGAATTCCAATCTTATACATAGCCTTCCCGAATCCTTTCTCTCGTCGTTTCCACGGAAAGCCCCGCTGCCTTTGCGGCAAACAGAATCCGCAGGTTGCGCACCTCGTATTCGTGTGCAAGCAGATACGCGACCGCAACCTCGGCGCCGAAGGCGATCAGCTTTGCCTCGCGAATCTCTCGCATCCATGCGTTGTCCAGCGAGCGCTCGATTGCAGTGAGTGAGCGATCACTCGACGTGACCGATGCGGAAAGCTTTGCATAATCGGTGTAAGCAAGGCGATCCCAGAGCATCTCCTCGCCGCCGTCAAACCACTCACCGATAAGGTCGGCGGAAAGCGTACCGCCGTCGAGAAGCGCGTCCTGCAGGAACGCACGCCCCGCATATCCGCGATTCATACGCAAAATTCTGACTGCGGTGAGCAGATTGATCAGGTCGATTTTGGTCTCTACCAGGCGAACCGCATAAGACACGTTGCTCGCCTTTGCATCGGCAAGCATATCGGCGTAGCAGGCACGGTCAAGCAGCAGGTCGATCACCTGCGGGTCCTTGGTCTTTGCATACTCTGCAACCGCCTGCTCTGCTGCGACAGCCATTTGCGGCGAAAGCTGTCCGTATTGACGCTCGCGCACCGCCAAGAGTACGTCCTCCACCGAGAGCGTGCCGAAATCAAACATCATGGATTGCACGTCGATACCGCGAACAAATCCCTTGATCGCTGCCTTGACGTTATTGCAATCGTACTGATAGAGCCAAAGGCGCAGGCTCGGCTCCTCGGGAAAGAGCGCGCATACCTCGCGGTATGCCCCCTCCAGGAGCGCGAGCAATGTTTCCTCGCGGAGGCGCTCCCCACTCTCGGAGTCCCGGATCGGCGTGACACCGAATTCCTCAAGCCGCTCCCAAAGCTGCGCTGTATCGGAGCATGCGAGCAATGCCTCAAGCTGCTCCTTCGTGAGCAGCGCGTGCTCCATTGCGCGCAAGCGCGCGCTACCATACAAATAATCGGTCATCGGTTTCCCTCCGCTCATGCGCGGCGGTCGCCGCTAAAGAGAACACGGCAGACCTCAGCCTCAAGCTCCTCGCGCAGCTGCGCAAAAAGCAGAGAAAGCGAGCAGTTTGCCTCAATGCTGCCGCATCGAAGGATCAATCCCCCGTCGATGCGAACGGTCTCGTTGGCGAGGGTCAGCTTTGCGATCATCTCCGCGGGAAGCTTGCCTGCCGCCGTTTGCTTGACCTCCTTGATCAGAGCCTCGCCCACGCGATCGCGGTCACGCTCGTTGAGCAACACCTCGTACTGCTCGACCATGGGCATGTCCTCCTCGCCGTAAAGCTCACGGCTTTCTCGCTCTGCCTTTGCCTGTGCCGACAAGGCGGACGCGAGCAGACCCGAGAGCAGCTTGGTGTAGTCCTCGGCGCTCTGCGCACGCAGACCGTCAAGAGTGGCACGGAAGGTCTCGTCGATGAGGCGACTCTGCGTTTGGAGCACCTGATTGCGCTTGCGGTTTGCCGACGCCGATTTGGCGCGCTCCACAAGATCAATGCCCTCTTGCGAGGCGTCTGCCGAAATACGCGCACTCAACTCGTCGGCGCGCGCCCGATAGTCCGCGCGGATGCGATCCGCCTCGGCATTCGCCTCGGCAAGAATTCGGTCCGCTTCCGCACGTGCTTCGGCAAGGATCCTATCGGTGATCCTTTCCAGTCCTGTCACAGCCATTTCTGAAATTCCTTTCCTTCAAAGCACAAAGCTTGCCTAAAATTAACCGAAAAGAACCAGAAGAACCGAGATCAGGAATCCGAGAATTGCGTAGGTCTCAACCAGAACAGTCAGAGTGATGGCTCTACCAAGCGACTCGGGACGCTTTGCGATGAGTGCGATGCCCGATGCGGCAACCTCGCCCTGCTTGATGCCCGAAACCAGACCTGCGATCGCAACGGGGAGAGACGCCATGAGATAGTATCCGCCCTGTGCCGCGGTCAGAGGCTCACCTGCTGCACCGCCGAGCACACCTGCGTTTACCAGAATCAGAAATCCGATCGCAAAGCCGTAGATACCCTGCGTCATGGGAAGCGCGGTGAGTGCGAAGGTCTTACCGAACTTGCCGGGGTCCTCACTCAAAACGCCTGCCGCTGCTCTGCCCGCGAGATTTACGCCCTTTGCCGAGCCGATACCTGCGAGGAAGGTTGCAAGTGCGGCACCGAGAAATGCCAGATTGTTACCCGTGAAAATCGTTGCAAAAAAATCACCCATTGTCATACCCATTTTTTTAATCTCCTTTGAATTTGTTTTTTGATTTATTTTCTTTTTTAGGGCTTCAGGATTCGTTAGATTCGGAATACTCGGTTGCGGGCTCGGCAGGCTCAAACGGTCTACCGCCGTCCTCATAGAATTTTCCGAAAAATTCGAGATATTGGAGTCTCGAGGTGTGCACGAATGCACCAAGCACGTTGATCGCAATGTTGAACACATGACCGATCAGGAGCACGACGACCATCACGATCACGCCGCCGACTCCCATGCCTCCCATCATTGTGATCATATTGATCACCTTTGCAAGCACCGCCGCAACGAGTGCGAGCGCGAGAATACGCGAATAGGAAAGCAGGTCCGACATATAGTTGACAAGTCCGTAAAGTCCGCCAAGTCCTGCCATGATGCGAGAGAGCGGATTGCGGATGCCGTAGCCCTTGAACAGGAGCACGAGCACCATGCCAACGATCAAAACGGTCAGTCCAACCGTTGTGCCAACCGTGAGCATCAGCAAAATCCCCGCGAAGATCACCCAATAGGGTGCGATGGTGCAGAGTGCCTCGCCAACCTTACCGTCCTTGCAGAGGATGATGAACTGCAGCACCATGCCCGCAACCATATGAACAAAGCCAAATCCCATGGAAAGGATGAGGAACATCATGGGATTGTCCAGAGGATTGAACCAGAGTCCGCTTCCAAAGAAATGCCCTACCGAGGTGTCGATCGACATGCCGAGCAAATTCTGCATGATTGCCGTTGGGAAATCACCGAACCATCCACCGAATAAAAGTCCCATGATAATTGCGGAAATGCCGCAATATCCGAACATATACATCATCCGTCGGAGCCCCGGCTTGGGATTGAGTAGCTTGACACCCAGGAAGCACCCCAGCGTGAGAATCAGACCGTAGCCAACGTCGGCAAACATCAGACCAAACGAGAGAAAATAGAAGATACTCATGATGAAGGTGGGATCGAACCTGCCGTATTTCGGATAGGAATACATCCCAACCACCCACTCAAAGTTGACCGCAAAGCGGTTGTTACGGAGCAGAACGGGCGGCTCCTCGTCACCGACGGGCTCGCTCGTTTCACACGCACACTCGAATTTGGAGAGTGCATCGACCACCGCATCCTCGGTCATTTCGGGAATCCAGCCCTGCAAAATGACGCAATTGTTCGTTTGTGCAAGCTTACGCTTTTGCAGGCAAACATTGAGGTTTGTTGCCTCCACGTCACAAAGAATCTCAATATCATCGAGTGCGTCGGAAAGATCGCGCAGATCCTCCTCTGCACGAATCAGCTCGTTCTCAAGCTCCTGCAGGTGCTCCTCGGTGCGCTCATACGCTACGCGCGCGGGCACGTCGGTGTCGGGAAAGGTAATGCGCAAAAAGCCGTTTGCCGTGAGAATCTTATCAACCGACTCCTCATCGCCCCGATGGCAGGTGATGGCAAGGTAGAGATGCTCGTCGAGCAGAACCTCCTCGGTATATGCCCCCGCCGCCTCCAGCTCCTCGCGGAAATCGAGGAAATTCACCTTTCCCGTGGTGGAGCCGAGAATGAGCGAGGTGTGCGCCGAACCGACCGCATTGAGCGGTGCATCGTAGCCGAGCCAGGGCTCCAGCGACGCAAGATACGCCTCGCGCTCGGTAATTTCTGCCGTGATTGCATCCATCCGAGCCTGTGCCTTGAGGGTATCCTCAACGGTTTGCCATGCGTTCTCACTTCTGCCGTCGCTGCAAAATTCCCGATGATCGACACGGTGGACCACTCTGCCCAGCCCATGTCGCCGTCGACTGTATTTTGCAAGAATCGGGATCACACGTCGGATCGCGGCAAGACGGCTCTCGGCTTCGGCTCGCAACGCCTCGTTTGCCGACGTATCAACCGGCAAAAGCCCCTCCCTTGCCTCGGTGTTGTTGATCTCAACGCATCGCAGGCTCATCAGTTTGCGCACAATGGCATCCGCGTCCTTGGCATATGCCAGGACGGTGAGTTTTTTCATTGCACAAACCGACATTTTGCCTCCACCCCTCTCATAATCACCTTTTCGGCAGCCTTTCGGCGGAGCTGCACGTTCTTTTGGAGCTCGGCGCATTCTGCGCGACTATCATCCTCCAGGCGTGCTCCGAGCTGCTCGGTGCGCTCTCGGATCTCGGCAAGCATCTGCTCCGCTGCCGCAAGTCCGTCCGCCTCGGTTTTTTCGAGAAGCTCGCGCCCCTCGCGTTCTGCATTGGCAAGCGTTTCCTTTGCCTCGGCTCGCGCCCGTGCAATGATTGCCTCTGCCTCCGCCTCTACCTCGCGGATTCTTAAAATGGATTCTCTTGACATAAAAACCTCCTATCGGTTCCCGTCATTTTACACATCTTCAAAAGATAGTGTGTAATATTTACTCTATTATAACACACTCCGAAACCAAATGCAAGTTTTCCCAATCTTTTTTTCCATTTTTTCGCAAAAAAAATACGTTTTTCACACCTCTCTGGGCAGCTTGCGCTCAACAAATGGAAGATTGTCGGTTACATTGCGAAAAAACACCATTTTATCTCCGCAGGGATAAATTCCGTCGGGTCTGAACGGGAGCATATTTCGCGTCAGGCGCATCCCAAAGCCGCGCAAAATCTGCGACTCGGGCAGGATCAGCTCCTCCTCAACGTCCCAAACGTGCGAGATACGGTGGTAGCTCTTTTGCGGCTCACGCCATTGACCCAAAAGCTCCGATTCACAAAGATAGACAACATATCTCCCCTCCTCCCAGGGAGAATGGATGCGCAGACGGTAGGTCTGCATACGAAACTGAGATTTTTCGCGAATGCTCTCCATCTGCGAGAAATCGTGACGCAGGGCGGCACCGTGTACCTCCTCCGCCCAGCGCATGCAGGTTTGTGCCATCCGCTTGTAAAATTCAAGCATACGCGGCTTTTCCTCGGGCAGATAGAGCTCTGCGTCGGCGCGCATCAAAATCTGATAGCCCTCGCGCACGGTTGCATGCAGTTCCTCTTTGATCACGTTCATTTTCATCGCCTCCTTTGTATTTCTTATTCGGAGGCGGGCGTTTTTATGATGTAACGGCAAAAAAGACCCGACCGCAAATGCAATCGGGTCTCTGCCAAAAGCAAGACGTTGGATTTATTCCGTAATCTTTTTATACTGGATATTGGTCACTCTGCCGTCGCGGATTGAGAACATCAGCTCGGTGCCGTTTGCCGTATCGGTATAGATCAATGCAGATGCCGTTTCACGCATTTCACTGCCGTATGCCGCGATCACGTCCGCACGTGCGGAACCGATGGCGATTCCCTCGGGGGTTGCAACCGAATCGTCGAGCAGCTCGACCGAATAAATGCGCTCGATCGTACCGTCCGGATAGGTCTGGATGCGGAAGCCACCGTAAACGTAAACCTTATCGAGCCCGTCAAAGAGACAGGAGGGCGACTCGCTGTACTGCTTGGGCGTGCCAAGTGCATCGAGAACCGTTTGGGCATCCGCGCAGATGCGAACTGTGAGGTCTCCCTTGATAAAAACGTAGTTCTTTCCGTCATCCGAGGGCTCGGTGGGCGTGCAAGAGGCAAGCATGAGCGTGCCACAGAGCATACAAAGGATCAAAATTACGCCCGTGAAACGGCGAAGCAAGCTTGTGCAGTTCATTTTCGTGATTCCTTTCTCATGTTTTTTGAAGAATTTGCAGGGCGAGTGCTATTGTCGGTCGCGTTCGGCGAGGTAGACCTCCAGCTTTTCCGCCCAGACGGCAGAAAGCGCGACGTCCCCATGATGTCCCTCGAGCCCGAGCTCGGTGGCAAGAATTTCACCGAAATAGGAGGTCAGCTTCTCTGCTCCCCACACGTTGAGGTGCGTTCCGCCGTCATAGGTATCGGTGCTCCAATCAATGCCGATCTCCTCACAGAGCGGAATAAAATTATAGTAGTGCAGGTCATGATCTTCGGAATAGGCGCAGATCTGCTCGTCCCATTCGTCATACCAATGGTATTTCCAATTGTTGGTGGGCGCCTTGATCAGCACCAGCTCCACGCCCTTCGCCTCGCAAAGACGGCGCATGGCGTCGAGATAATACATCGAGGTTTCGGGAAGGGTGTAGTCGGGCAGCGGCGAGGGCATCACGTCCGAATAGCCCGCCTTGACACCTGTTTGCATCAGGTAGCCGTTGTGTGAAACGCGATCGCGGTGGAACAGATATTGCCAATCCTCTGCCCCGATCTCCTTCCATCTGCTGTGGTAGCGCAGGATGGGAAAGACGTAGGACACCCAATTCTCCTCGTCGGTCATTGAGGAAAAGACGGCGCGAAGCTTGGAAAAGGAGAGACGCATGCCATCGAGCGCGATGCGGTTATACGCCTCGTTCTGCGGCTCACCGTATTTGAGCGCGAGCACGTTGAACACCACCACGCGCGGCGTTTCGGTTGCGAGCATCTCCTCAAGCAGATAGTAGGAATGCCAGGCAAGCTGTTGAGCGCTCCCTCGGATAAAGGAGGTGATACCGTATTCCTCCCAGAGTGTGGGGGGCGTGAAGCCCTCGTAGACCTCACAGTCACCGATAAAAAGGACGTCGTGTGCCCTGCCCGCCTCGGCGTAATACTCCGCGATCAGCGCGCCCTCCTTGTTATCGGTCATATATTTCGGTTGCAGGAGTGCCTGCAAAAAGCCGAGCAGAAGCGCGGTGATCAGCAGGACGCATGCACATCCGATCAGTTTCTTTTTCATGTTGAATTCCTTTAGAATTGATTATAGATGAACTGTGACGCATCGTATCCGATCCCGTATGCACCAAAGAGCAGGATCACCACCGAGGCGGCGCAAATGCAGGCGCAAAAGAGAACGGGACGCGCGGCAATTTTTTGTCGAAGCGGCGTTCCGCCCGCTCCCATCCGACTCACCGCCCACATCAGGAGCACCGAGGCACCGAGGAGCAAAAGGTCGGGGAGAGACAGCCCAAACGAGGTAAGTCCTCCGCTCCAAAGCTCATTCCAATTCCACACCGTGAGCATACTTGCCCACTTTGCGAAGCTTCGCGGCACGTCACGGTAGACATCGAGCGAACGGATCAGACCCATGAGCAAAAAGGTTCGCACCATCTGCCATTTTTCCCACGGCTTGGATGCCACGAGACGCGGCAGACGCTTGTTGAAACGGTTATAGAGCGGCTGGAGCTCCTGCGAGACCAGAATAACCGCGCAGTTGAGCAGGCCCCAAACGATAAAATTCCATCCCGCGCCGTGCCAGAGTCCGGTGAGGAACCAGGTTGCGATCGTTGCAAGATAAACGGGGATACGCTTTCCAAGCGACTCTCCGAGCTTGGCACGCGACCATTTGGAGAGCCTTTGCATAGGCAGGCAGACCGAGAGCGGATAGAAGATATAATCGGTGAACCAGGTTCCCATCGTGATGTGCCAGCGGCGCCAATACTCCTTGGTGGAGCGTGACGAGAAGGGACGGTTGAAGTTTTCAGCAATGCGGATGCCCATCATCTCGCTGACACCGAGCGTGATGTCAATGCCGCCCGTGAAATCGCCGTAGATCTGCACCGAATAAAGCAGGATCAGGATCAGCACGTAAACGCCGTTAAATTCGGGGGCAGTGCCGATCTCCCCCTGTGGGACAACCCGAGCGAGCTCGCGCACGCCGAGCATGGCGGTGTCGGCAACCACCATCTTCTTAAAAAAGCCCCACGTTATGCGGCAAAGCCCCGAGCGAAACGCCATACCACTGAAGGAATGCGGCGCGAACAGCTCACTCGCAAGTGAATCGAATCGGCTGATGGGACCTTGAATGATCTGCGGAAAGAACGAAACGAACAGCGCGAGCTTGGCGGGATTTAGCTCGGCGTGCACCTTTTTGCGGTAGACGTCAATGAGATACCCCATTGACTGGAAGGTGTAGAACGAAATGCCGAGCGGCAGAAGCAGCGACGGAACCGAGAAGCTCCCTCCTCCCAACGCCACAACGACCGAGCGGATGCTTGAGAGCACAAATCCCGTGTACTTGAGCACGGCAAGCAAGCCAAAGCCGAGCAAAAGCCCGCAAATCAGAACCCAAAAACGGCGTTTTTTCGCCGCTGCGCGATACGCCTTACGTGCAGATTTTTCGAGAATGTCGCGGTTTTGGGCAACGTAATCGTCCTCGGCATCTGCCATACGCTGCAGGATGCGCGCGGTGAGGTATGTAACTGCGGTCGTATAGAGCAGGAACGGAAAAAATTCGGGTCCCGCAAAGAGATAAAAGACGTAGCTCGCCGCCAGAAGCACCCACCATTGCCGCGATTTTGGCATCACGAAATAAAACAGGAGGGTCAGCGCGGCAAAGAGCAGAAATTGCAAAGACGTGAAATGCATGCCGCGATTATTCCTCGTCGAGACGCTCGATCAGTGCCCAGAGCGCGGCTGCGCTGGAAAAGTTTTCGGGTACGACCTCCTCGGCGGGAATGCTCACGTCAAAGGTGTTGTTGACCTCTGTGATGAGCGTCACAATATCGAGAGAATCGAGAATTCCCTCTCCAATGAGGTCGTCCGCCATATCAAAATCGACCTCGGGATGCATATTTTTCAAAATCGAAAGCAGTTGTTCCATTGTAAAATCCCCTTTTCTGAAGCATATCAATTATAAAATGCCATACTACATTTATTATACCTTTTTTTGCAGACCGTGTCAATGCGAAATTACGAAAAACAGAAAAATATCTCATAAAATTCCAGCCTTCGGAAAAGCTCTTGAAAGGGGTGTGGGGAAAACTTCTATCAGATAGACTTCATTCACGTAACAAGAAAGCCGTTTGCAAAAGTTTTTTCGCACGATCCCACGGAAAAGTAGCTTTCTCGGGAGTGCGTTTTGGGTGGAGGTACCAAAACGCATACGGTAGCACCGATATCTTGAGCTATCAAGCTCTCTCTTGACACCTTGATACACCTTCGGGAAAGCTCTTGAAAGGGGTGTGGGGAA
>ERZ780157.869-NODE-869-length-35690-cov-7.345615_pt1 | contig 35690 bp, 28 predicted proteins | sample MGYA00511169_ERZ780157 | MGnify/ENA primary metagenome ERZ780157 (study PRJEB29588, sample SAMEA1965149) | human gut metagenome | biome: human gut; feature: human-associated habitat; material: faeces | place: Denmark | collected 2008/2010 ...
TTCTTGAAAGAAGTTCTCCCCACACCCCTCTCAAGAACTTTCCCGGAATTGGTTTACAGTGTCAATGGGATGTTGATCGACTCAAGGCAAAGGGACTGCCCACAGCGAGGCTCGCCACGGCAGAGCGTTCGCAGGACTTCTGGAGAGATACTTTAAGTAATAAACTACTTACAAACATTTTCGGGGCGTTTCGCAAATCAAGCGAAACGCCCCTTTTGATATGGTGTGTATGTTACACACTAAAACATGTATCAAATGCACAAAAGGCGAAAAGAGATAACATATAGCAAAAGCACGGATACTCGTTCCCGCTTCTTACTCATATCAAAATGCTTTCAGGTTCTATACCAATCATAACAATTGGAACAGTAGGATTGGAGCGACCTTCACGAATTACATTCGCCAGCTCATTTTCATACCAAGCGACACCCGTATCCATCTTCAAGCACATCGCTCTAGTAGGCACTATCTCAATACCTACATCAATGTCATTTCTTAAAAAGAAGAAAGTGTGCTTTACATGAAGATCATATGCCACACTAAAATACTTGCCAAACTGCACCTCAACAGCAACACGGTCCTTTACAAAATCAACTTGATTATTTGTTCTAAAGGCGGTGAAACCATTGTTTTCAATAATCCGGCGTTGCGTCTCTTTGTCACGAATCTCCGCGATTTCTCTGGCAGTTGGAATATCGCCCGTCACATAATACTGGGTTGTAACAGATTTCCACCCTTGAGGAAACAGGATGCCTTCAAACTGCTTGTTCAGCGCCTTCTGGTCATATAAAGTCTTACCAAGGGATGGCTTTGCCTTACTGATTTTGGTAAAAGCATTGGCATCAATACTGGCAATTGCTGCCACAATTTCCTCCCACAAATCTTTGTGGTGAACCATCATGTGTTCAAAACCATTCAAATGACTATATACATTTGCGATTTTCATTCTGTATCCTCCCATTCCGTCGGTCTTTGAGCAATTTTATCATTTGCACCTGGTTTCCAAATTTTCTGGTAAATCGGTCTGGTAGCGAGAGTATCATTTTTCAATCGTTCAATTCGTTCCATACCGATGTCGATATATTTTTGCTCCCATTCTGTGCCGTATGCTTGGCGGTTATTTTTCAATGCAGCGAGCAAGGAAGAACCGACTCCAGCAAAAGGATCATAAACAATATCGTTCTCGTTTGTCAACGCAAGAACACATCTCTCCACCAATTCGATCGGGAATTGGCACGGATGGTCTACCTTCTCGGGATGGTTATTCTTCACATTTGGGATTTCCCAAACGAGAGCATCCCAATCATCAACCAACCGCTCAAGGGTCATCTCCCAAACATCCTCGGGGTTCTTGCCCTTGGGATTCCCGCTGAGTTGACCTTTCTTTCTACCTTTGAAATGCTTTTTGCCGGGATACTTGGAAGGAACTCTCACATTATCCAAATTAAACGTATAGTCACTGCTCTTGGTAAACCAAAGAATTGTCTCATAACGACCGCTGAATCGCTTGGTGCAGTGCAATCCGTGACCAAAATGCCAAATAATGCGATTGCGCAAGTGTAGACCCAATTTCTTAAAATAGGGATAAAAATATATATCCAGCGGATAAATTTCTCCATCGTTCACAAAATTGCCTGTCTGCCAGCAGAGACTACCGTCATCGGTCAGAATACGAGCAAACTCGGCGAGCATCGGCTCAATATTGCCAATGTATTCCTCTATACCGGTTTTTGTTTCGTATGCTTTACCGATATTGTACGGCGGCGATGTAATAATCAGTTTAACAGAACCAGATGGTAGTTCCTTGCAAAAATCGAGAGCATTCTTGCATTCATATCTAAAATCGAGCAGTTCCACCTCGCGGTTTCTCCTTCAGCACACAAATATATATTGATTATACCATAAAAAAAATAAAAATTCAAGTCACCCGTAACATTATTTACATAAAAGTTGAAAAATAACATCTAAATAAAACATACGGAAAGGGTGTCACAAATGCGCATTGCATTGGAGCGACACCCCTTCCCTTTTTTGTTGTCGGTCAAAAACGCCCCTTTTGAAAGGAGAAAATTTTTCTCTTGCAAAGTCCTTGACAGGTGGCGGACATTTCGTTATAATTTACCCAGCAGCAACGATTCTATATCTGAACGATCAAGCGGGAGTGCTTCAATGCATTTCGCATTTGAAGCACTCCCGCTTTGGATTTATGAAAATTATAACCGCAAACCGTTCAGAATACTGTTGCCGGAGCAGATCAGTCCTCGAGAACGCCGTCCATCATCTTCAGATTCCACATGGTTGCGAGTCCGCGAATGACCTCGTTGGGGATGATGTTCACTGCATGTCCGAGCGTGAGCATATAGATCTGCGCGGTCTTTTCAACCGTTTCGATCAGACCGAATGCCTCGTCGAGGTTCTTACCCGTGCCGTAGATGCCGTGGTTGGTCCACATCACGATGCGGTGCTCCTTCATCTTTTCAGCGGTTGCAATACCGATCTCCTCGGTGCCGCAGATCATGGAAGGAAGAACGCCAACGCCGTCGGGGAACACTACAACACACTCGGTGTTGGACTGCCAGAGCTTACGGGTGAACACGCGCTCGTCGGTGGAGCAAACGGTGTTCATTGCGATCGTGTAGGTGGGGTGGGTGTGCATCACAACTCTGTGGGTGGGGTCCAGCTCAAGTCTTGCGATATGGCTCATCATGTGAGCGGGGAACTCGGAGGTGAACTTGCCGCCGTCCTTGTAGCCCCACAGCAGCTCTGCATAGGTACCGTCTGCCGAAATTCTCACGATACCGAGGTTGGTTTCGGGATCCTTCTGCACGTTCTTGAAGTACTTACCGGTACCGGTTACCAAAAAGATCTTGCCCGCGAGCTTGATCGCGTCAAAGCCGGTGGGAATGGTTCTGATCACTCGGGTCAGGTCGAGGTACTCTGCAACCTCCTCCTCCTCGAGCATATAGCTGATGTTTCCGCCGTTTCTCTCGTCCCAGCCCTGTCTATACATGTTGGCAGTGGTCTCACTCATTTCAACGATAAAGGGCGCTTGAAAAATGTCTTTCATGATTTCACCTCAAAGTTATTTTTTATTGGATTTTCTATTGCGGTTCTATTATACTTGATTTATTTTGATTTGTCAATATATTTTCGCAAAATATTTTTGATTATTTTTGTTTTTTCTGTGTTTTTCTGTGTTTTGCCTGTGGTTTTCTGCGTTTTGCAGATTTCCAAAGAAAAAAGGCAGACTATCGCCTGCCCTTTTGGATGTGTCAACGCCACTCGTGTAATATCCAAAGTGCGAGCGTGCACTCTATCATGCTTATGATCCCGCAACGTAACGCTCGGGCGTTACCCCCACGCGCTTTTTGAACACCTTGGAAAAATAGTGGCTGTCATAATAACCGCATCTCATTGCAATCTCTGCAACCGTAAGCCCCATCTCCTCCCGACGCTCCAAAAGCCTTTTCGCATTTTCGATCCGAAGCTCGGTCAGATATTCAACAGGGGGAACGCCGCAAGCGGCAACAAAGCGGCGGCGGATGTGATCCCGCTGATAGCCTGTTGCCGACAGTATCTTTGAGAGAGAAAGCTCCGGATCTCTGTAATTTCGCGCAAGCAGACTGCATATCTCCTCCACCGCGGGATCGTTTTTCGGCGGCGTACATTTTTCCTCCAGAAGGCGCAAGAAAAGCTCGTATTGCAAGGAAAAGGATGTATCCCTTTTGCCTCTGACAAATCGGTGAAGCAGGCTCTCTGCCAACGGCTTCAACAAGCCGTCCTGATCGTTTTCCACATACAAAACGCCCTTCTTGAGCTCCTCGGAGAGTGCAGGGATGCTATCAACCTGCACAAAAATTTCTTCATAGCTTCCCTCGGAAAGACCGCCGTGCAGTGAATGGGGCGGGATGATCAGAACACTTCCCGGGCGCATATAAAATGTTTGCTCGTCAACAACAACCTCCCCTTCGCCCTTGAGAGTGAGAATAATCTCATAAAACGGATGACTGTGCGGTGCGGAGAGAGGATGGAAATCCGGCTTCGACCAGGCACCGATAAAAAAGCGTGACATGTAATTTCCCTCTATCTCGTTTTTTTACACTATTATATCACGATATGTCGCTTTTGTCTACAAAAAAGTCGTTTTTTTCCACCATTATATTTTTCTTTTCTGTTATAATTGTTTCGTTCAAAAAGACGCTCGGATTCCGGAGGTATTTATGAGAACAAATTTGACAAGCGGACCGATTTTTAAGACACTTCTGCTCTATTCCCTGCCCCTGATGATCACCAACGTGGTGGGTGTCCTGTTTCACACGGCAGACACCGCCGTGCTCGCCTTTATGGCAGGCGACGAGGCGGTTGCAGCCGTGGGTGCCTGCGGCTCACTCTTTACCCTTCTGACCACGCTCTTTACCTGCTTTGCCACGGGTGCAAACGTTTTGGTTGCCCGTCTGATCGGCGCCAAGGATGAGCTCGGCGTTCGGCGGGCAACGGGAACGGCATTGGTGATCGGTCTGGGAGCGGGCGTGATCCTGATGGTTTTTGCCGTGATCTTTGCCAAGGACCTGCTCACCCTGATGCAATGTCAGCCCGACGTATTGGACCAGGCAACGCTTTACATGAGAATTTATTTTCTCGGTATGCCAATCACCATGCTCTATAGCTTTATCGCAGCCCTTCTGCGCGCGTCGGGAGACAGCGTGCGTCCGATGAAATATATGCTGATCGCAGGCGTGCTGAACGTCGGCTTGAACGTCCTGTTTGTGGGGCTTTTCGGTCTCGCCGTTGCAGGCGTTGCCGTTGCCACGGTGCTTTCCAATCTGGTGTCGCTGATCCTCGGACTTAACGCCATGATCCGCAGCCGCGGAATGTGTCGCATTGAACGGCAGCACCTGCGACTCAGACGGTACGAATTTCTCGAAATGCTCAAAATTGCACTTCCCTCTTGCCTTGGCGCGATGTTCTTCTTCGTATCCAATGCAATCATCTCCGCCACCGTGAACGGCATGAGCACCGATGCGATGGCGGCAAACGCCTATGCGTCGCAGTTTGACGGCTTTATCTACACCGTGGGCACTGCGATTGCATCAGCCACAGCGGTGATGGTGGGGCAAAATTTCGGTGCAGGGCAGTTGGATCGGATCAAGAAAACGATCGGCGTCAGCGTGGCGTATGTTACGGCAGTTAGCCTGATCATGGGCGTGAGCTTCGTTCTGCTCGCCGACCCCCTGCTCTCGATCCTCACCGATAGCACCGAGATCATCGCGATCGCCAAGGGAAGAATGACATTCCTTTGCCTGACGTATTTTGTCACCAGCATTATGGAGGTCTACTCATTTTCCCTTCGTTCGCTTCGTCGGCAAAATGCCACGATGGTGGTTTCGGGCATCTGTGGCTTTGGCGTTCGTTGCACCTGGACCTGGTTTGTCTGGCCGCATTTCGGCACGCTTGACATGCTGTTCGTCTGCTACACCGTCAGCGCTGCGTTGGCAATCATTTGCTATTTGTTCATCTACCGCCAAACCGTGAATCGCTTGAAAATCATGTTTTCCAAAACAGAAGCCGTGCATACATAACAAAAAGGGGCTCAAATGCTAACGCATTTGAGCCCCCCTTTACATGTGTTTTTTCCATCAAATAATAGAAAAAAGCCATATTGTATTGAAAAAAGGCGCAAAATATGCTATCATAGAAAAAAACAAAAAGGAGACCTGTCATGGATCAATTCGCAAAGCAGGCACTGCTTGAATACAACAGCGAGGAATGCTCGCCTCATCCCGGCGGAGTGGAGGGCAGGGCCTTTTGGAATACCAACGCCTCTCAATTTATGTTCGTCCCCACGCTTCAGTTTCCAAGGATTCCGAAAGGGCGCGCCTATATCTACACCGCAGAAGATCAACACGGCAAAACGCACAGCTTCAGGGCATCCACTCCAACAGCCTCTCTCGCACCGATCTGGAGTGTTATCCCCGAGGGCTTTGTAACCCTTCGCGTCGAGGCGCTCGACAAATTTGACAACGTGCTTGCACTTGTCGGCACACGCACCTTCTTCAAGTGTGCCCCCTTCCCCGGCCGCGCCGCACTCCCGCCAAAGGCAAAAACTTACCGTGACTGCGCACTCGATGCCTTCCGCTTCGTTTACAATGACCCCATGGTGCAGCGTTGGCTCACACACGGCACGCCCGATCCCGACTACGCACACAACGCCTACCCCGCCAAAACGATCGAGAGCATCATTCGCGCCATGATCTATTACGCCAAGTTCGAGCCCTTCAATGCAGACAATGCCCTGTTGCTCGCGCGCCGTGCGGCAGACTATCTGCTCTCCATCACCCCCGACGGCGACGATCCGCTCGCAGGGCTTCCGCCCACCTATTCCTTCGAGGGTCTGCACGCAGAATCGGTTAACAAGGTCGCGCCCGCCGCAGAGGGCTGCCTTGGAACCACGATGATGATTTACCCCGTTGCCGCAGCGCATGCTTTGCTCGAGCTTGCCGAGGTAACGGGCGACGAAAAATATTTCAACGCCGCGCTCCGCATCGCGGAATACTACAAGGCAAACGTGCTCCCCTGCGGCAGCTGGTATCTGCTCTACGATTGCAAAACAGGTAAGCCTCTGACGAACAATATCTGCGTCAACTTCAAATTTGTGACCTTCTTCCACAGTCTCTTTGAAAAGACACGGGACCCCGCATGGCACGAGCTTGAGGTGGGCTGCTACAAATACATCTCCGAGGTCTGCCTCAAAACCTACAACTGGGAGGGTCAGTTTGAGGACGTCAAGGTTTCGGGCAACTATCAGAACCTCACGCATTTCACGGCAAACAATATGATCGAATACATTGCGGCAAATCTTGCCGATGACGGGAAGATGGTTGCCGAGGCGGTGGACCTGATGCGCTATGTGGAGGATCAGTTTGTGGTTTGGGGCGAGTTTCCCCGTTGGGGAGCGGCAGAGGAACAAAAGATCTACCACACCCCCGCAGGGCTTGAGCAGTATTTCTGCTACTGCCCGATCGACGCCAGCGCCGCCACGATCATGAGTGCATTTATGAGCATGTACCATCTTCGCCACGATCGCCTCTATCTTGAAAAGGCGATGGCGCTCGGTGACATGACAACGAGAATGCAAGACCCCGAGAGCGGTATAGTTCCCACCTTCTGGATCGGCGAGAATTGTGCAGAGGGGCGCCGAAACTTCTGGATCAACTGTCAGATCCACACCGCGTTTGTGATGATGCGGCTCGCAGAGCTCACCGAGACAGAGGGGATTGAATAAAAAAGACACATCATAACGGTTGTGCACACTGCCGAAAATCAGCCGTCCCCCCAAAAAAAACTTGACAAACGTATATATACTCTGTATAATGAAGGTGTGAGGTTTCTCGCACCTTCATTTCATATCATATACCGATCAAAAAAGGAGGCTGACTATGAAACGCTTATTATGCATGATCCTTGCCCTGCTTCTGCTCCTGATGGCAGTTGGATGCAACGAAAAGAAGCAACAGGTGGAGGGCTCGCAGCTGGTTGCAGTGCGTTATCTGGATCCGATTGACGATAACCCGTTGGTAAAGCAATTTTTCAACGCTTCATTAAACCCCGAGATTTCTCCTTATTGGGAAAACGGGATGGCACACCAGCATATCTTCCGCTTTGATACCGTTGAGGAATTAACGACTTTTAACGAAACGTATCGCGAAATTCTCGATGAATCCACCCCACCAAACCGATCGCCCGCCACGGTTACCGAAGCTACCGCGGATATGGATCAGGCTTTTTTTGAAAAAAACGCCTTGCTTGCGGTCTATGTTATTTCGGGTAGCATCAGCTACTCCTTCTATGTAGAAAAAATTGAAAAAGCCAATGGAACGCTCACAGTTTATATCGTGCAGGAGCCTGTCCCGAAGGGGGACCATGTGCTATGGGCAATGGCAGGAGAGATGGCGCTTGTGCCGATTGAAAAGAGCGAATTGGAAGGAATTAAAAGTATTGATGCAATCCTGACAAAATAAGATGAGCCGTGCAAAAACGCCCAAAACCTTGTGATTTCGGAATTTGATAAAACACAAACCCAATAAGGAGGCTGACTATGAAACGCTTATTATGCATGATCCTTGCCCTGCTTCTGCTCCTGATGGCAGTTGGATGCAACGAGACCGCAAAAACGCCACCCGAGGAAAGTGACACGCAAGAGCGCGGAACCGAGCCCGACGAGACCACCGCAGAGCCCGACGGGGATGCTACCACAGGTCGCCCCCAGCAAACGCCGAATCGCACACCGTCGCGAAGTGATGCACAGATTGTGAAAGCCCCTGTTCAGGATTGGGAGTCACTTCAGGAGAAGCTGATCGGATCAGACTTTTTCGAGGCTCCGCTCAATGCCGACCGACTCACGCTTGATGATGGCAAGAAGCATCTGCCAATCATTCGCATCGACACGATGGAACAGTTTGATACCTTCAATACACTCCTGCGCGAGCTCGCCCCCTCGGGTAAAACCTATTTTGAATCGGCAACAAAAGGAATAGACGGCGAATTTATGAAATACTATTCCCTCTTCGTTGTGTATTTCAAATCGGACAGTATCTCCCGCACGTTTGAAGCTCGATGCAGCAGCGATGAAAACAATCAAATCACCTTCAACATTGTGCAGGAGCCGTCCGACAATAACGTTTTGAGTATAGCAGGCTCTTGGCTTGCGGTCATTCCGCTCGACTCACGAACCGGACTCAAGAACGCAGTGCGTTTCGACGCAATTTTGACCTGCCCGAGTGAGGTAACGGTAAGCAATGAACGGTGGATTCATGTGCCTTATTTCGATTCGGATAATTCCTTACCGATGGCACCCGAGTTCTATGCCGAAGCACTGAATGCGAATGAGTTGGCTTGGATACACCCCCGTACCGTTCCAATGCCCGTCTTTTTCTTCGACGAAGCCGATGAATTGAGTGCATTCTGCAATCAATATGAGACGCTGCTCTCCGAAGCCTTATTCTATGAGAGTTCTTCGATCACAGAAGAAACCGCCGATATGGATGCCAATTTTTTTGAAACCCATTCTCTGGTTGCCGTCTACGTGATCGCAGGACAGCTCACCACCAACTTCTTTGTGGACCGTGTGGAAAAGGCAAACGGCACACTCACGGTTCGCACAGAGGAAATTCCACTCCCTGATGACATAATTGGAATTGATGCCATGTCAGCATGGATGGTGCTGATTCCAATCGAAAAGACCGCGCTTGCAGACGTAACCGAATTCCAAGCAGTTCGCGTCGCCTGCTACTGACAGATGCCTTCGGGGCAGTTGAGAAATCGCTGACAAATGCGTATATTCCCTATATAATAGAGATGGGGGTCTCTTGCCCCCTGTTCCTCACAATACACCGATCAAAAAAGGAGGATGACTATGAAACGCTTATTATGCATGTTCCTTGCCCTGCTTCTGCTTCTGATGGCAGTTGGATGCAACGAGACCGCAAAAACGCCACCCGAGGAAAGCGGCACGCAAGAGCGCGGAACCGAGCCCGACGAGGACATCACAACGGGCACCCCTCAACAGACAACCGTGCGCAAGCCGACCATTTATGATGCGCAGGTTGTGCGGTCCCCTGTTCAGGATTGGGAGACGCTTCAGGAGAAGCTGATCGGCGCAGACTTTTTCGAGGCTCCGCTCAATGCCGACCGACTCGCGCTTGATGACGGAAAGGAGCATTTGCCGATCTTCCGCATTGACACGATGGAACAGCTTGATACCTTCAATGCGCTGATCCAAGAACTCACGCCCTCCGGCAGCACCTACTTCGCATCGGCAACCCAAGAAATCAAGCAGAGCTATTTTGAAAATTACACGCTGTTCATTGCCCACGCCACAACCGAAAACGTGGGACCAACCTTCCGCATTGACCTTGACAACACCGCTGATAACGTGCTCACGCTCAACCTCGTTTGCAATCCCAACACATCAGGTTTTGACGCAATCGGAAATTGGTTGGTGCTGGTTCCAATCGACAAGCGCGTGCATCTGGACGGTGCAACCGAATTCGACGCAATCCTGACCGAGCCCTCGTTTGTAGAGACAGGAATTACTCGGATGGTACGGGTTCAATATTTTGACACAGACTATTCTTCACTCATGCCGAAGTGTGCAGAGTTTTATGCAGAGGCGCTGAACCCGGAACAATTACAAAAGCGCTACTCTATGAGAACCCACGTGCCGATCTTTCGATTTGACACGCTTGAGGAGCTGACCGCTTTTAATGAAACCTATCTGGAGCTACTCGACCGTCCCGGTTCGCACACCCCTGCCACAGTAACCGATGCCACATCCTTTATGGATGAAAAATTCTTTGAAACACAGTCCTTAATCGCCGTCTACGTGATCTCGAGCAGTGGCTCCTTCCAATACCATTTGGAAAACGTGGAAAAGACAAACGGCAGAATTCTGGTGCATATTGCACAGGATCCGTTTCCCGACGATTGCGATTACACATGCGATATGGCTGCATGGATGGCACTCATTCCAATTGAGAAAGCGGCACTTGAGGACGTAACCGTTTTTGATGCGATCCGTAGCCAAGGCAGAAGAGGTTGAACCCGCCCCAAAGCCTGAATTTTTAGCGCTTTCGGCGTTTTCCTCTCTTGCAAGCGTACCGAGGATCATTGATTTTCACGCAAAGAATCACAACGCTCGCGCCGACTCGCCAAAATGCGAGTCGGCGCACTTTCTTTTTTTGAAAAAAAGACTCGGGGTTAATTTTTTCTCTCCCCAAAGAGGTTGACAAGACAGTTTTTTTATGTTAAAATAAGGATGGATACGTATCACCAAAAATTTTCACAACCGGAGGTCTGTCATGGCATTGTTTGACAAGCTGAAAAAGAAAAAAAATGAGACCGCAAAGGCGGAAGCCCCTGCAGCGGCACCTGCAGAGAAGGCTGCGCCCGCAGGCCCCTCGATCAAAAACGTAAAGGTTCCCGCTGCCGCTCCCGCAGAAAAGGCAACACCTGCGGCATCCAAGCCCGCAGCGAAAAAGGCGGCTCCCAAAGCTGCCGTGAAGCCTGCCGCAAAGCCCGCAGCAGCTAAGGCGCCCGCAAAGACCGCGCCCAAGACCGCAGAAAAGCCTGCCGCAAAGCCCCTGCCCAAGAAGCCCGCAGGCGTTACCGCTGCTCCCGCAGCCGCACCCCGTCCCTTCTTCGTTACCACCGAGGAGGACATTCGCCTCGCCTTCGATCAGGCAATCGAGGAGGCAGAGCAGGACGTTCTGCGCAGCACCTCCAAGGCAGTTGGTAAATATGAGTTTGATCTGGAGGTTGACGGCTTCCACTTCTATCTGATCGCAAACAACGGACAGATGCTGTTCGACAGCCCCAGCTTCACCACCCTCATCGGTGCTATCAACGGCATGAAAACCTTTAAGAAGGCGGTTGCAGAGGGCACTTTTGAGATTAAGGTTGACAAATACAATCGCTACCGCTTCATTCTCGCACGCAAATATTACGGCGAAAACTACACCACCAAGGATCAGTGCCAGAAATGCGTGGAGTCGGTGAAAAACTTTGCGTCTTGCGCAAAGGTAATCCGCTACAACCCCACGAAAGAGGCAATCGCCGCATACGAAGCTGCAAAGAACAGCAAGCGCATGCCGGACGACATCGACTGGAGAGCAGTTGAGAGAGCAGAGGCAACCGCACAGAAGATGGGTAAATTTGAAATTTACCGCGAGGACGACAAGCACTATTGCTTCTATCTGCTCGCAAACAACGGTCAGATTCTCTATTCCAGCCGCTACTATGCAAACGAAAAGGCTTGCCGTGAGGGCATCACGTCCTTCAAGCGCGCCGCTTACGTTGGCAACTTCTTTGTTGACCGCGACAAATTCGGTAACTACCGCTACGTTCTCAAGAACATCGGCTCGGCAGCCGCATTTATCGGTGAGTCCTACGACAACAAGCCGCAGTGCGAAAAAATTATCGAATCGGTGAAGAACTTTATCGTTACCGCAACGATTGAGCTCGAAACGCAGGACGCATAAGCGTTGTTAAAATCAAAGGCAAATCGGGTCGGGTGCAATGCGCCCGACCCGATCGGTTGTTAGGTTGTATAGGCATGATTGGGAGAGATGATCTCCATATATTCGCGCGGTGTGCAGCCAAACTCGCTCTGAAAGGCACGGTAAAAGCTGCGCAGAGACTGAAATCCGCTCTCAAGTGCCGCTGCCGTAACGGTTCGCTCGCCCTCTCGCATGAGCAGAATCGCCTCGCGCAGACGCAACACGGTGAGATAGCGGTTAAATCCGATATGAAGCGTGCTCTTGAATGTGCGCGAAAGGTAGCTTGGGTGATATCCGAGCGTCTGTGCAACCGCCCCAAGCGTGAGCTCCTCGCGAAAGGACTGGTTCAGATAGAGCAGCACGCGCGAGGTCAGCTCCAGATCACGCTCGCGATCGGAATCCTCAAAGCGTACTCGCTCGAGCAGATGTCCGAGAATGACGTAAACGTAGCCGCGCCGCGTGATCTCACTTTTAGTCTCTATAATTGAACGGATCGCGTCGCTCAGCTTTTCAAAAAGAAACGGGTCGCAGAGAAAAGACTCCCGCGCCTGCCGTTGTCCGAGTGCGGGGAGAAGGTCTACGAAAAAATCGGGTGGAATGATCACCACGAGACTGCGCGATTCCCCTACCGTTCGGTAGCTATGTGCATCGTAGCTCCAAGCAACCGCGATCTCACCCGGTCCGAGCACACGCCTCTGATCGTTGATCCAGACCTCGATCTCCCCCTCGGTCACAACGCAGATTTCAATATGCGAATGAAAATGAAATCGGTAGCTGCGGTTTTTGACGTCTCCTGCCTCCAGCCTTCGGTTCTGCTCCCGACTCAATAGAAATTCCGCTTGCATACTTCCTCCATAGGTAAAAATATGGCATAAAAATTTCATTTTATTGCAAGAAAAAGACAATATTTTGTGTTATCATTATACTACTTTATTAGTTTCTTGTCAATATCAATGACAAATTTCGAGGTGTTTTATGAATCAAACGCAAGCAGAGCCTCAAAAGGCTCCCAAAAAGCAGCCCATGCTGTTCTCCAACCGCGAGCTGATTCGACTTTCGCTTCCTCTGATTCTGCAACAGATATTCAGCGTGACGATCGGCGCGGTTGACACCGTGATGGTTGCCGCTGCAGGGGAAACGGTGGTCTCGGGCGTCTCGCTCATCAGCACGCTCGACACCATGCTCGTTCTGATCTTTAGCTCCATGGTGACGGGTGGATCGGTGGTAATCTCCCAGCTTTTGGGACGGCGTGACTCCGATGCCGCACGTTCTGCAGCAAAACAGCTGCTCTATATCTCCACAATGGTTGCCACAGCGGTCACTCTGATCGTGGTTATTCTGCGCGTGCCGCTCTTGCATCTACTTTTCGGAAAAGCAGAGCCCGCCGTGATGAGCAGTGCGCTCGAATATTTCACGATCGTTTCGCTCTCCTTCCCGCTCCTTGCAATCGAAAGCTCGGGCGCCGTGATCTACCGCGTAACAGGCAACTCGATGATCGGACTCAAGGTTTCGGTTGTGATGAACCTGATCAACGTTGCGGGCAACGCTACCCTGATCTACGGCCTTGGAATGGGCGCAGCGGGTGCTGCAATCCCAACGTTTGTTTCGCGCCTGATCGGTGCGGGCGTGATGATTTACCTGATGGTACATCAGAACAATCCCCTTCGCATTGAGCGCCTGCTCCATTACCGACCCGACAGGCACACCATCCGAGCGATCCTACGCATCGGCGTGCCAAACGGCGTGGAAAACGGTATGTTTCAGTTTGGCAGGCTGATGACGCAGAGCCTGGTCTCCTCACTCGGAACCACCGCGATTGCAGCCAACGCCGTGGCTCTCACGCTCGCAAACTACCAATACATGCCCGGAACGGCAATCGGCGGCGTGATCATCCCCGTGGTTGGCAGATGCGTGGGCGCAGGCGAGGAAAAGCAGGCAAAATACTACTCCAAATTTCTGGTTGGCGTTACCTATGCACTCCTGTGGGCGGTGATCCTGCTCACGCTTCTCTTTGCTAAGCCAATTATCTCGCTCTACGAGCTCTCCGCCGACTCTGCGGCGCTTGCATACGAAATGATCGTGTTCCATTGCATCATTGCCGCAATTCTCTGGCCAATCGCCTTCACGCTTGCAATCCCCTTCCGTGCGGCAAGCGACGTGCGTTTTCCGCTCGTGGTCTCGGTATTCTCAATGTGGGCATTTCGCGTGGCACTCAGTTATTTCTTTGCGCTCGAGAGCGTCACACTCTTTGGCTTGACGCTTCCCGGGCTTGGGCTGGGTCCGCTCGGCATTTGGGTTGCCATGATGGTGGACTGGATCTTCCGCGCCGTACTGTTCGTTTGGCGTTACCTGAGCGGGAGATGGCTATCCTTTCTGAAGCTGAAAAAAAACAGAGCCGCAAATGGCTCCGAATAACTTTGACAAATAAATGTCCGTTCTCTTTTCTCCTTTTGGAAAGTTCTTGAAGGGATAGGGGCGTGGGAAGGGAAACTTCTTTCAAGAAGTTTCCCTTCCCCCACAATTTATTATATCCTCAAATCAGAACAGACCCGAGATCTTGCCGTTTTCGTCAACGTCGATCTTCTCTGCCGCGGGAACCTTCGGGAGTCCGGGCATGGTCATGATGTCGCCCGTGAGAGCGACCACAAAGCCTGCACCTGCGCTGATCTTGACGTTGCGCACGGTTACCGTGAAGCCTTCGGGCGCACCGGGCTTGGTGGGATCGTCCGAGAAGCTATACTGCGTTTTTGCCATGCAGACGGGGCAACGGTCAAAGCCGAGTGCGGTGAGCTGTGCGATCTGCTTCTTTGCGGCAGGCAGGAAAGTGACGCCGGCACCGCCGTAAACCTTTTTCACGATCGCCTCGATCTTCTCCTCAATGGTGCAATCGAGCTCATAAGAGAAGGTAAAGTCGCCCTTCTCCTCCTCGCAAAGGCGAACAACCTCGCGTGCGAGAGCCTCGCCGCCCTTGCCGCCCTCTGCCCAAACGGTGGAGAGGACCACGTTGACGCCCAGCTCGCGGCACTTGCGGATCACTTGCTCAACCTCGGCATCGGTGTCGGTCGGGAAACGGTTGACTGCTACCACGCAGGGAAGCTTATACACGTTGCGGATGTTGGAAACGTGACGGAGCAGGTTGGGCAGACCGCGCTCGAGAGCCTCGAGATTTTCGGTGCCCAGCTCGGTCTTTGCAACGCCGCCGTGCATCTTGAGCGCACGAATGGTTGCAACCATCACAACTGCCGAGGGAGTCAGACCCGCCATGCGGCACTTGATGTCGAGGAACTTTTCAGCACCCAGATCGGCACCGAAGCCTGCCTCGGTAACGGCATAGTCGCCCAGCTTCATTGCCATGCGGGTTGCGATCACGGAGTTGCATCCGTGCGCAATGTTTGCGAAGGGACCGCCGTGCACGAATGCGGGCGTACCCTCAAGGGTTTGCACGAGATTGGGCTTGAGTGCGTCCTTGAGCAGAGCTGCCATAGCGCCAACGGCACCGAGCTGACCTGCGGTGACGGGCTTTTCATCATAGGTGTATGCCACAACGATGCGAGAGAGGCGCTCCTTGAGGTCGGTGATCGAGCTTGCAAGGCAGAATACTGCCATGATCTCGGATGCAACCGTGATATCGTAGCCGTCCTCACGCGGCACACCGTTGACGCGTCCGCCGAGACCGTCGGTCACAAAGCGGAGCTGACGGTCATTCATATCCACGCAACGCTTCCAGGTGATGCGTCTGGGGTCGATATTGAGCGCGTTGCCCTGATAGATGTGGTTGTCGAGCATTGCTGCGAGCAGGTTATTTGCCGCGCCGATCGCGTGGAAGTCACCCGTGAAGTGCAGGTTGATGTCCTCCATCGGAACAACCTGTGCCCAGCCGCCGCCTGCTGCGCCGCCCTTGATACCGAACACCGGTCCGAGCGAGGGCTCGCGGAGCGCAACCATAACGTTCTTTCCGATGCGGCTCAAACCGTCGGCAAGTCCGATGGTGGTGGTGGTCTTTCCCTCGCCTGCGGGCGTGGGGGTGATGGCGGTAACGAGGATCAGCTTGCCGTCTGCTCTCTTGCTATCCTTGAGCAGGGAGTAGTCAACCTTAGCCTTGTACTTGCCGTACTGCTCCAGGTAGTCATCTCCAATTCCTGCAACCTTTGCAATGTCCACAATGGGCTTCATTTGGACAGACTGCGCGATTTCAATATCGGTCATCATCGTTCGTTTTTCCTCCGAAAAAAGAAAATTTATGTTACACATTATTATACCACATTTTTCCCTATTTGTCCATAGTCATTCGACCGTTTTTACATTTTCGGGGGTTTGAACAAAAAAACAGGGGGGAAAGCAAAAGCCGAGCCGATCGGGGTTGACCCAAGGGGCTCGGTTTTTGGTTACTTTGTAAAATCTTGTCAAAATTTTAACGCATGGTGCGGTAACGCAGCGTGCGCATCGCGTTGAGAATTGCGATCACCGCAACGCCAACGTCGGCAAAGGTTGCTGCCCACATATTGGTCATATCAAAGAGACTGAGCAGCAGGAAAAAGAGCTTGACGCCGAGCGCAAACACGGTGTTTTGAATGACAACCCGACGGGTGAAGCGTGCGATTGAGATGGCGTCGGCAAGCTTTTGAGGCTGATCGTCCATCAGAACCACGTCCGCAGCTTCAATCGCGGCATCCGAGCCGAGTGCCCCCATTGCAATGCCAACGTCAGCGCGTGCGAGCACGGGCGCATCGTTTACTCCGTCTCCTACAAATACGAGTGCCCCGCTCTTTTCGGTCAGTAAGGTCTCCACGCATGCCACCTTATCCTGCGGCAATAGCTCCGCGTGGTAGACATCCAAACCCAGATTTTCCGCAACGTACTTTGCAATCTCTTTTCGGTCTCCCGTGAGCATCACGGTCTTGCGCACGCCAAGCGCACGCAGGCGCGCGATTGCCGCTCCTGCCCCGGCTTTCACGCGATCGGAGATCACCGCGCAGCCGAGATAATCCCCGTTTGCGGCAAGGTAGACCACACTTCCCTCCACGCCGTCATAGGGCTCGAACGAAATATGCGCCTCACGCATCAGATCGGCGTTTCCAACCAACACACGAGCGCCCTCAACCGTGGCAAAAATCCCCAATCCTGCACGCTCCTCCACAGTTGCGCTCGGCAGGGCTCCGCCCCCCTCATCTTTCCACGCACGCAGAAGCGAGCGCGCGATCGGATGATTGGAATATTGCTCCGCAGCGGCACACAGACGCAAAAAGTCGGTTCTATGCAGGTCTCCCTCGGTGCGGATCTCGGCGAGCGCAAAGCAGCCCTCGGTGAGGGTTCCGGTTTTGTCAAATACGACAGTATCGGTGGTGGCAAGTACCTCCAGCCAATTCGCGCCCTTGATCAGAACGCCGTGACGCGAGGCGCACCCCAAGCCGCCAAAATAGGAAAGCGGGATTGAGATCACAAGTGCGCAGGGACAGGAAACAACCAAAAAAATCAGTGCCGTATGCAGCCAACGCTGCCATTCCCCCGTGAGAATCGACGGAACGGTTGCCAAAAGGCATGCAACCGCAACCACGGTGGGCGTATACCAACGAGCAAATTTGGTGACAGCGTTTTCCGCCTTGGATTTTGCGAGCGCAGAATTTTCAACCAGCTCCAGAATTTTGGAAACCGTTGATTCGGCAAACGGACGAATGACCCGAAGCCTGATCGGTGCACGCATATTGACGCATCCGCTCATTGCTTCGTCGCCCTCTCGCACCGCGCGCGGCAGAGATTCCCCCGTGAGTGAAACCGTGTCAAGCTCGCTCCGACCTTCCACCACAACACCGTCAAGCGGAATTTTCTCACCCGGGTATACCAGAATAAGCTCGCCAACCGCAACCTCGTCGGGATCAACGGTCAGTTCCTTCCCGTCACGCAGAACGCGCGCTTCGTCGGGACGGATTTCCATCAAGGCGGCGATCGAGCGACGGCTCTTGCCCACGGCAACGCTCTCAAAGAGCTCGCCAACCCGGTAGAACAGCATCACGAAAACCGCCTCGGGGTATTCCGAGAGCACCAACGCACCAACCGTTGCAATGCACATCAAAAAGTTTTCGTCAAGCAGCTGCCCGTGTGCCACGTTCAGGATCGCCTTGCGCCATACCTGCCATCCAACCCAAAAATACGGGATGAGAAAGATCGGCAGGCGAAGATACCAAAGCGAGGGCACCCACCCAAAAGACGTGCAAAGAACGGCACAGAGAAAGAGGCCGGCCGAGAGCAGGATGCAAAGGAGCGAGCGCCGTTGACTTTTCGTCAGACTCATTGCGATCGCCTCGCTTTACTTCACGATCACCGAGCAATCGGGGTCCACGCGCTTGACCGCCTCACAAGCAAGACGCACAACCTCGTCCCATTTGTCGTCCTCTGCCTCCAAAACCAGCTTCTGTGCAAAAAAGCTCACGGTCGCGCTTTTAACACCGTCGATCTTGAGAATGAGTCGCTCCATTTTTGCTGCGCAATTTGCGCAATCGAGATCGTTCATCGAAAATGTCTTTTTCATGGTATATGTTCCTTTCAAAATTGTAGTGAATTAAATTCGGAAATATATTTACGTCGGAATTACTCGCGCACGTGATCCATTCCCTGCCCGAGGATCGAATGGATGTGATCGTCGGCAAGTGAATAGAACACGGTTTTACCCGCGCGACGAAATTTGACCAAACGAGCCTGCTTGAGCACGCGAAGCTGATGCGAGATCGCCGAGACGTTCATGCCAAGCAGATTGGCAATGTCACAAACGCAGAGCTCGGTTTCAAACAGAACGTAAAGAATACGAATGCGCGTGCTGTCTCCAAACACCTTGTAGAGCTCCGAGAGCGCGAACAGCTCCTCCTCGCTCGGCATCTGCCCTCCTGCGTGCGCGATTCGCTCGGGATGAAGCTCGGAACAGCCGCATTTCGGTGCAATTTCCTTCATGTTATCGCCTCCTGTCTGTTTTATCACCCCAACATTTGAACAGTTGTTCAAATGTTATTTTATCACACAAGGGAAAGGATGTCAAGTGTTTTTTGAAAAATAAAGAGAAACGAGGGTGTGTGATGCCCCCTATCAAACAAAGACACGAAACATAACAGAAAGACAAAAACTTTTGAAAAACTTTTTAGAAAAAGATTGACAAACGACAAAAAGAATGATATAATATACGGGTCTGAAATACGAGGTGTGGCTCAGCTTGGTATGAACGCATCCTCGCTCCGCTCGGGGTTCGGGACGTAGAAGTCGCAAGTTCTCCTCTTCCCCGTGCAAAAATTTCATAACGAGGTGTGGCTCAGCTTGGTAGAGCGCTACGTTCGGGACGTAGAAGTCGCAAGTTCGAATCTTGTCACCTCGACCATAAAAACAAAAAGAGAGGCGTGCCCTCTCTTTTTGTTTTTACGATTGAAGTTTATCGGTTTGAACTTCGCAAACGCTTGCGTTTGCCGGAACGCGCGGGTAGACAAAACGGTGTGCAACCGCCTCATTTTACCGCGCGTTTAAGTGCAGAATCTTGTCACCTCGTACCAAATAAGCACTGTAATTATGATACGAAACCGTGTCGTAAAAGCGGTGCTTGTTTTTTATTCAAAAGCCTTGATTTATAAGGCTTTTTGTGCATGAGGAGTAATCGTATCAAAATTATAGTTTGTTCTTCTACTGAGTTTTAGGGGACTTAAACTATCAAAATCCACATTTTGTAATTCATTCTGATACTTTACAAAAGATAAGTGTCAGAGTATGTAACGGCTTGAAATTTCGCAAAAATTTTGATATAATTATTGCAACAACATCGAAACGAGGTGAGCATTATGGCAGAAAAGAAATACATAATTGATAATGCCGATCTGATGGCAGAATGGAACTGGGAAAAGAACAAGGAATTAGGACTCGAACCGCAAAAAATATCATATGGCTCTGCAAAAAAAGTATGGTGGAAATGTCAAAAAGGACACGAGTGGGAAATTTCACCAAATCATAGAAGTAGTGGAAATGGTTGCCCATATTGTGCCGGTCAAAAAGCGTTAAAAGGACAAAATGATTTACAAACAGTTAATCCCGCTTTAGCGAATGAGTGGAATTATGAAAAAAACAATGGATTAACTCCTATGGAGGTAATGTCTAATAGTAGTAAAAAAGTATGGTGGAAGTGTAGCCAAGGACACGAGTGGCAGGCAAAAATACAAAATAGAAATAGAGGATATGGATGTCCATATTGTTCAGGACGATACGCCGTTAAAGGTGATAGTGATTTACAAACAGTTAATCCATCATTAGCAAAAGAATGGAATTATGAAAAAAACGATGAATTAACTCCTATGGATGTAAAACCTAATAGCGATAAAAAAGTATGGTGGAAGTGCAATAAAGGGCATGAGTGGCAAGCGACAATAAAACATAGAAGCAACGGACGTAACTGCCCTGTTTGTAACTCTGAGCGACATACATCTTTGCCCGAATATGCACTTGTGTACTATCTAAAAAAATACGGAGTAGAAGTATTTCAATCATATAAAGAACAAGGGTATGAGTTGGATGTATATATCCCGGCGAAAAGAATAGCAATTGAATATGATGGTTCTTATTGGCATAGGAACAAAACGGAAATGGATTTAGAGAAAAATTCAAAGTGCAAAAAAGACGGGATCAAATTATACAGAATTAGAGAGGGATTACCGTCATTGAATGACACCTCTATAGATTACCTTATTCAAGATAACAAAAAGGATTTATCAAAAGCTCTCAAAGAAATTTTAAGAGAAATAATCCAAACCAATGTGGATATTGATTTAGATAGAGATGCTATTGCCATTGATAATCTACGGGAATATACCGAAAAAGAAAGTTCCCTTTTGTTTTCCAACCCAACTTTAGCAGAAGAATGGAATTATGAAAAGAACGGCAATCCAACACCGCAACATTTTACAGCGAACAGTGGAAAAAAAGTATGGTGGAAATGTCAAAAAGGGCATGAATGGAAATCGGTAATATATAATAGAAACAAAGGAATTGGGTGTCCCTATTGTGCAGGGCGAAAAGTGTTAAAAGGTGAGAATGATTTACAAACACTTAATCCAGATTTAGCGAAAGAATGGAATTATGAAAGAAATAATGGTTTAACCCCCTCGGATGTAATGCCAAACAGCAATAAAAAAGCATGGTGGAAATGTAATAAAGGACACGAATGGCAGGCGGTAATAGGTAGTAGAAATAGCGGATATGGATGCCCCTTTTGTGCAGGTCAAAAGGTTTTAAAAGGACATAATGACCTACAAACTGTTAATCCAATTTTAGCTAGTGAATGGCATTATGAGAAAAATAATGAATTAACTCCCGCGGACGTTATGCCGAATAGCGGAAAAAAGGTATGGTGGAAGTGCCAAAAGGGACACGTGTGGCAAGCCACGATATGCAATAGAAATAAAGGTCAAGGATGTCCATACTGTGCCGGTAAAAAGGTTTTAAAAGGTTATAATGATCTACAAACAGCAAATCCAACTTTAGCAAATGAATGGAATTATGAAAAAAATAACGGATTAACACCTGCGGAAATAACACCAAACAGCAATAAAAAAGCATGGTGGAAATGTAGCCAAGGACATGAATGGCAAGCAACTATAAGCAATAGAAATATAGGTCGCGGTTGCCCCGAATGTGCAAAACAAAAGCGCAAAAAGAAAGCCACTTAACCACAAAGTTAAGTGTCATAGTATGTAACGCTTTTTGTAACGGTTTTGCATTGTATCCATATTATCAGTAGTCTTCATAAAAACAAAAAGAGAGGTATCCCCTCTTTTTTTGTTTTTACGATTGAAGTTTATCGGTTTGAACTTTGCAAGCGCTTGCGTTTGCCGGAACGCGCGGATAGATGAAACTATGGATTACTACTGTATTTCACCGCGCGTTTAAGTTCAGAACCTTGTCACCTCATAATTTGGTATTTCACTTTTTCATAAATTAAAATTTCCAGACAATATGTAAAGACGGCATGCGCTTTTCGTCGAGCAGGGCGATATCAAAAGGATGATTACCGATCGCATCGGATGAGAAGACACAAAGTCTTTTATGGATTTGATTAAGTGAACGCACAAAAGACCTTATTTTTTTGTAAAAGCTTGACGAATAATATTTTTGAAAAAGTGTAGATTTTTCCGAATAAGTATGGTATAATATATAGCCGATGAAAAAAGATCGACCATAAGGATGCCGTGGCTGCAAATAGTCCGCTCGCATCTGAATGTCTCTAACCTCGCGTAATCAAAAAACATTTGAAAGAAGGCGTATTTTTCCATGACACAAACAGCAAGTGTCTTTTTGAGTTTGTCTATCGCCCTGCTTGCAGGTCTGCTTTTATCGAGACTTGCCAAACTCGTAAAGCTTCCTGCAGTTACTGCATATCTGATCGCAGGCGTTTTGATCGGACCGTTTGTGCTCGGTGCATTTGACATGCCGGGTATCGGTATCGCCTCGGAGCAAATCGAGGACTTCGGCTTGATTGCCGACCTTGCGCTCGGCTTTATCGCGTTCTCCATGGGCAACGAATTCAGACTCTCACAGCTCAAAAAAATCGGCAAGCAGGCAACCATTATCGGCGTGTTTCAAGCGTTGATCACGACCGTTGTTGTGGACATTGCTTTGATCGCACTTCACTTTGCAATGCCAAATACACTCTCCATCCCTGCGGCAATTGTACTCGCATCGGTTGCAACTGCAACGGCTCCTGCTGCGACACTGATGGTCGTAAAGCAGTACAAGGCGAAGGGACCGGTTACAGACGTTCTCCTTCCCGTCGTTGCGCTTGACGATGCGGTCGGTCTTGTGATTTTCGCAATCTCCTTCGGTATCGCACGATCTATGGGAACGGCAGGTGTCAGCCCGCTTGCGATTATCCTTGAGCCTCTGCTCGAGATTGTTCTCTCGCTCCTGCTTGGCTTTGTGATGGGCTTGCTCTTTACTCTTTGCGAAAAATATTTCCATTCCCGCTCCAAGCGTATGGCGGTTTCGGTCACATTCGTGATGCTGACCGTTGCGATCTCCAGCATGAAATTTGAGGTTGGAGGCATACATATTGGATTTTCTTCCCTGCTTGCCTGCATGATGCTCGGAACCGTGTTCTGCAACATCTGCGAGGTTTCCGAAGAACTGATGGACAGAGCCGACAGATGGACAACTCCCATATTGATTTTGTTCTTTGTTATCAGCGGTGCGGAGCTTGATCTTTCGGTATTTACCCAGTGGGCGGTCGTTGTTGTCGGTATCGTTTATATCATTTCCCGTTCCTTCGGCAAATGCTACGGTGCAAATATCAGTGCGAAAATGACAAAATCCGATCCTAACATTGTGAAATATCTCGGCATCACACTGCTTCCGCAGGCAGGCGTCGCGCTCGGAATGGCGATCAAAGCGGTTGAGCTTGGACCGGATGGCGCAATCGTTCGCAACATTACGCTGTTCGCTGTTTTGATCTATGAGATCGTTGGACCGTTCCTCACTAAAATGGCTCTTACCAAGGCTGGTGACATCAAGGAGGAAGGACGCAAGAGTGCCCGCGACGAACATCTTGCCCTAAAGACACAAGGCGAACAAAAATAAGTCTTTTACAACACGTCAAAAAAATGAGGTCTGACCAAATGCACATTGCATTCGGTCAGACCTCGTTTTTTAGTCGGCTTGGATATTCGGGGATTACAGAACCAGCGAAGGTGCGGTGTAGACTCTCGCCGCCAGCTCCTGATTAAGCATGTAAAGGCTCTTGGGGTCGGAGCCAAAAAGCTCCATCTTCGTGATCAGATCATTGGCGTTGGTTTCCTCCTCGCCCTGCTCCTTAACGAACCAATCAAGGAACTGCATGGTGCGGAAATCTCTTGCCTCATACGCTGCTGCATAAATATCGTTGATCAGAGAGGTCACGTATTCCTCATGCTCGAGTCCTGCTCGAAGCACGTCCATGTGGCAGGTGATCGCCTTGTCGGGCTTTGCAATTGCCTCGAGTGTAACCTTCTGGTTCTCGTTTTGGAGGTACTGATAGAACAGCATTGCGTGGTCACGCTCCTCCTGTGCCTGGACCTTATACCAATTTGCAAATCCGTCCAGACCCACGTCCTCAAAATAATTCGAGAAATCGAGATAGAGATATGCAGAATAAAACTCCTTATTGATCTGCTGATTGAGCAGCTCGTGTACCTTTGCATTCATGACAGTCTTTCTCCTTTTTTCTTTTTTGTTGGACCTTACATAAAAAGTATATCATATTTTTTTGAAAAAATCAAGCATCCGTGAAAAAAACATTTTGTATCGCCTTCAGTTATTCAAGCCACTCAAGCTTCGATGTGCTCCTCTGCCCGAACCTCTGCCTGAGGCTCGGCGGGCTGATCCTTACCGATGCGGCGCAGAACACGCACGAGCAGGATCGCACCGAGAGCGGCAGTGAGAATATTCACGCCAACGAAATTGAGCCAGATGCCGTCGAGCCCCAGCGGCCAGAGCGCACCGAGGAAAAAAACGGGAAAGACGAGTGCGGTGGAAACCGACATCACGGTTGCCAGAACAGGCTTTTCGATTGCACTGAGAAAGCCCTGCGTGGTCACACCGAACCATCGGAACAGATAGGCAAAGCAAAAGAGCTTGATCGCACGCGCCGACTCGGTCAGAAGCAGAGTGTCACCCGAATTTGCAAAGAGCGATGCGACCGTATCCGAGAAGAAAAACAGGATCGAGGTGGACACCAACCCCACAACGGCGGTTCCGATATAGGCACATTTGAGAATTTTTTTGACTCTGCCGTAGCTCTGCGCGCCCCAGTTGTAGCCAATGGCGGGCGAGAGCGAATCGCTGATGCCGTAGAGCAGCGGCCAGCAGAGGTCGCTCGAATACATCAGCACGGCGTAAACGGCAACTGCCGTGGTGCCGCCGCTCGCTCCCCAGGTTGCAGCCCCCAGAACCATGAGCGAAATATTCATCAGGATTGAGGTCACGCGCCCCGAGATATTACTTAAAAACACGGGCGAGCCGCAGGAGGCAATCTGCTTGATCAGCCCCATGCTGAATTTGGGCTTTTGAAATTTGAGCAGCGTTTTCCCGCGCAAAAACGGGATCATCGCAACGATCGAGCAGAGCGACATAGCAAGCGATGCGGCAAGCGCCGAGCCTACCACGTCCATGTTAAGCCCGATCAGGAAGAAGGTGAGCAGAGCCAGCGTGACCAGGTTGGAGCAGATGTTGATCACCATGCTGGTTTTGACGTATCCGCAGATGCGCAGGTAATTATCCATTGCGAAGAAAATCGAAGCAAGCGGACCGCAAAGCGCACAGGTGCGCAGATAGCGCACCGAGGTGTCGAGCAGAACGTCGTCGGCTCCCATCATGCGGCAAAGCGGCTCTGCCGCAAAAAACATCACTGAGCCCATGAGCACCGATGCGGCAAAGATCATGAGCACCGAGCAGGAAAAGGCGTTGTTTGCTGCCTTGTAGTCCTTTCTGCCGAGCGCGATCGAGATCGGCACCGAGGCGCCAACGCCGATCAGGTCGGCAAGCGAAAAATTGATCATGACGAGCGGCATGGCAATGTTGACGGCGGCAAATGCGCCCTCACCAAGTCTCTGACCGATAAAAGCCCCCTCGATGATGCTGTAAATCGACATGGCAAACATGCTGATCATGCCCGGGAGCGCAACGATAAAAAACAGTCTCCACGGCTTCATCGTGGCATACATGACTTCAGTATCGCGTTTCATTCTCTCCTCCAATTGTCAGGTAACGCCCCACAGTCCAACGGAGCAGAAGCTGCGATGGACAGGTGGCACAACAGTATTATTATAGCCTATACGGCGTATTTTGTCAATAGTATTCAACCGAGGGTAGATCAGCCTATCCGCGCGTTGGGGCGATGCCCGTCTTTTTCCCTTTTTTCCACAGTCCCGTGAAATAAAAGACCAGACCGATAAAGAAGGGTGTGAAGCCTGCCAGCGCATCTCCGAGCCAGAAGCCGTAATGCTGCATATTGAGTGCAAGCCCGAACAGAAGCGCCAGACCGATGCGCATCACGATGCCGTCGAGGATCGCGGTGACGAAATTGATCCTGTAATTTCCGCTTCCGTTAATCAGCGCATTCATGATGGCGCGCATTGCTGCACCGAAAAAGAGCAGAACGGCGATCGGAACATATCCCTTTGCAAGTGCGAGGACGTCCCCGTCTCCCTCGTCGGTGAAAATTCCAAAGATCTGCTCGGGAAAGAGGCAGATCAGAAGCGACATCACCAGCGCTACCGACAGTGTGATCAGGGCAAGATTTTTCAGGATCGCCTTGACGCGCCCAAATTCGCCTGCCACGATGTTCTGCCCCACCATCGTGGAGCCCGCTGTATTCATTGCCGCCGAAATCAGGTTGGAAATGCTCGACACCTTGTTCGCGATGCCCGCAAACGCCGAAACCGCAACGCCATAGGAATTGATCCAGGAATTGACGAACAGCTTAGAAACCTGGATCGACGCCGTTTTGATCGCCATCGGCGTGCCGAGCTTAACAAGATCCCCCAGCATTTCACCGTCCCAACGTACGAAATCGCGGCGCGTCATGTTCAACTCAAACTCCGCCTTGTGGCGGATCAGAAACGCCGTGCAAATGAGAAAGCTTGTCGCCTGGCTGATCACGGTTGCAAGTGCGGCGCCTCCCGCACCCATACCAAGTCCCACCACAAACACAAGGTCGAGAATGAGATTGGTGACGGCGGCAATGCTGATGAAGATAAAGGGATGCTTGGAGTCACCCATGCCGCGCAGGATCGCGCTGACTACGTTATAGCCGTAGATAAAAATCAAACCAACCGTGCAGACGGTGGAATAGGCAACCGCCCCCTTCCACGCCGCCTCGGGCGTGTTCATCCATTTGAGGATCTGCTCCTGAAATAGCAATCCAAGCGTTGCCAGAACAAGCGATGCAAGTGCGAGAAATCCGCTCATCGTGCCGATGAAGCGACCGATCTTCTCCTTTTCCTTCGCGCCGATGTACCGAGCGATCAAAATCTGTCCCGCATTGGCAAAGCCCATTGCAACGAAGGTGAGAAAATGCGTCACATCACCGCCAACCGACACCGCCGAGGTGCCCGCCTTGCCGAGCACGTTTCCAACCACGATCATGTCCACCATGTTGTAGACAACCTGAAGCAGGTTGGAAAGAAATAGCGGCAGTGCAAAGCTGATGAGCTGTCTTGATATATTTCCCTGTGTAAAATCCTTGATCTGTGAACGGTTCATGAAAACGCCCGGCCCCCATCCCTTGCAACATTCCCGTCTATTATACCATATTTTCCCAAAAAAAGCAAGCAACGCAGGCAATTTGCAGTTAACTTTTCATCAAATAAAAAAGATAAAAAAATTAGAGCAAAGGTCTTGTATTTTTTTAGTCTTTATGATATAATACACATAAAAAGAATACGGAGTGTGACAAGATATGATGAATGTGAAAATTTTGAAGAATCCCGGATATCTCTACGATCTGCAATACCTGTTTTATCTGCATTTCAATCAAGATCTTTGCATGAAGGAAAAGCATGCTGACGCAGAGCATCTGCAGGCGATTATGCAGTATTTCGGCGAAATTCCAAGCGAGCTCTACGTGTTCTATCACGCAATCTCCAACGGGCGCTGCATGATGACCACGCACTATCTCCACCCCTATTCCAAGCTCTTTTCAGATGAGTTTGATTTTGCATATTTCCGCCGACTGCTCACCGACCGCAATCTGCTCGTTCGCAACGTGATCCGTTTTTACCTTTTCGAGCTCTCCGAGGAGGAAGTGGATGCGTGCGCTGCCTCCAATGCGCCCCTCTTTGCAGCCATCAAGGCGTCGGGTTATTCGGATGAGGAGAAGAGCCGCCTCTATGAGTTCTTCATTGACCCCGTGCCCTATATTCAAACGTTGGAATACGAGCTGCTTCAAAAAGAGCTCCTGCTTTCCGCCTACTACAAGGACAACTACCACAAGATTCTGGATGCCCACAACAATCTGACCGCCGAGGCAATTCGCGAGTCGATCAAGGGGTTTCACGAAAAAAACGAGATTCCCGAAAACGCGCCTGCAACCGTTTCCTTCTGTCTGCTGAACAATTACATGGTTTCGCTTGCTTACGATGCGGGTGAATTGCGCTATCTGCTCGGAAATGATTACGTTTCGATCGTGGATAAGCTCGTGAAGGAGAAAAACACGATGCCGCTCGAGGACCTTTGCGATGCACTCAGCGAAACGAGTCGCGTGCAGATTCTGCGCCTGATGCTTGAGCGCGAGGAGCTGACCTGCAAGGACCTGGAAAAGGCGTTCCAATTCTCGGGTTCAACCGCCTACCACCATATCACGATTCTCACGCGCGCAGGTGCCGTGAAGATCAGAAGCATCGGAAAGACCATCTGTTACAGCATCAACCGCCCCTTCTTCGATGCACTCAGATACCGCCTTTTGGAGTTCTCCAACGGCGAGGAATTCTTCCGCAAGCCCTGAAAAATCCAACATCATGCATACAAATCAAAAAGCCTCTCGCGACATTCTCCTGTCGCGAGAGGCTTTTTTGTGCAGTTGTTACGATTCGGTCACGAGTTTTCCGCAGATATGCTCGGGGCGAAGTCGCAACAGCAGAGTCGCCTTTGCAGAGCGTGCAACCTCCCCGCGGATATACACCATATCCTGCGTGAATTTTTTGGATAGAGGCACCGTGATGTGTACCACCGTGTCGAGATCGTCGATCACCTCGATGCGACCGAACACGATCACGCTGCGCACGCGGTATGCCCACTCCCCTGCCTCGCGCTCGCCCTGCTCGGTGACGCAGAAGGACACCCGATCCGAGCGTTGGATGGCATCCAAGCGGTGTCCGCTCCGTCCGCAATGAAAATAGATGCAACCGTCCTCGGGATTGTAATAGTGATTCATCGGCATCGCATATGGATAGCCGTCATCGCCGTTGACAGCAAGCACGCCGCGCGTCTCACGTTTGAGCAGCTCGATGCATTCGTCGGGCGAGATACCCTGCTTTTTTCGGGTCAGTTCTCGGAACATATCGGTCTCCTTTGGATCAAATTTTATTACCCGAGGAAGAAATCAAAGGTGAGCATCACGCAAAAGCCGACAAGGAGTGCATAGGTTGCGGCGCGCTCGTGCCCATGGGCATGTGTTTCGGGGATCATTTCGTCGCTGATGACGTAGAGCATCGTTCCCGCAGCAAAAGCAAGCGCAAACGGTAGGATCGCGGTGGAAATCGAAATGGCAAAATAACCGATCAGGGTACCAACAACCTCGATCACACCCGTGAGGAGTGCGATCAAAAGCGTGCGACGTCGGCTCACCCCAGCCGCCAGCATGGGGGCGATGATCACCATGCCCTCGGGAATATTCTGCAGTGCAATGCCGCCCGCCACCGTAATCGCCTGTGCGACGTTTTCGGTGCCGAAGCTGACGCCTGCCGCAATGCCCTCGGGAAAATTGTGAATGGCAATTGCGATCACAAACAAAAACACCTTGTTGATCCGTCGGGTCTGCTCGGGGTGAGTCTCCCCCTCGGTGCCAATCAAACGGTGCAGATGCGGAACGAGCTTGTCAATGAGATTGAGGCAGCCCGCGCCGCAGAAAATACCGATCACGGTAATCACAATGCCGTAGCGTCCACCGAACTCGAGCGATGGCACAACAAGCCCCAGCACTGCTGCCGCGAGCATGACACCTGCGGCGAATGAGAGCACCACGTCATGAAAGCGGTGCGATATTTTTTTGAAGAGAAAGCCGATCAGCGCACCGATCACGGTGGCACCGCCAACGCCGATCGCAGTCAGCAGAACTGCACGCATAATGTCCCACCCGATCTTAACGGCAGAGCTCGTCGGCAAGTGCGGCGATCTGTGCGCGGTTTTCGTCGGTCATTGCCGAGCGGATGGTGACAGTGGTTTCGGTGTAGGCGATATTTTTGCTTCCCTCGAGCATCTTGCGGATTTCCTTTGCCGCCATGGGAGCCCAGCTGCCGTTCTCAATGATGCCAACCGTGCGGTTTTGGAAATTGCGCTCGGTGAGTTCATGGAGAAACTCGCGCATAAAGGGGAACATCTCGCCGTTGTAGGTGGTGGTTGCAAGCGCAATTTTTCCATAACGGAACGCATCCTCGACTGCCTCTGCCATATCGCATCTTGCCAGATCGTTGACGGCAACCTTGGGACATCCACGATGCTTGAGCTCATCGGCAAGCAGGAGTGCTGCACGGCGCGTGTTGCCGTAAACCGACGTATACGCGATCACAACGCCCTCGCTCTCCACGCCGTAGCTTGTCCAGGTTTGATAGAGTCCGAGATAATAGGAAAGATTTTCGGAAAGAACGGGGCCGTGAAGCGGGCAGATGATCGAAATATCGAATCCTGCCACCGCATCCAGAAGCTTTTTCGCCTGTGCGCCGTATTTTCCAACGATACCGAAATAATATCTGCGCGCCTCGCATGCCCAATCCTCCTCCACGTCGAGCGCGCCGAACTTACCGAACGCGTCTGCAGAGAACAAAACCTTGTCGCATGCATCATAAGTAACAATCACCTCGGGCCAATGCACCATCGGTGCCGAGACAAAGGAGAGCTCATGCTTGCCGAGCGAAAGCGTGTCCCCACTCTTGACCGTAATGCGGCGATCGGGATAGTCGACTCCGAAAAACTGCTTCATGATGATGAACGCACGCTCGGAGGCAACCACGGTTGCGCTCGGATAGGCGGTCATGAAGGCGGTGATATTGGAGGAATGGTCGGGCTCCATATGCTGAACAATCAGATAGTCGGGCGTGCGTCCGTCAAGCGCCCCTTTGAGGTTTGCAAGCCACTCGTCGCCAAAGCGTGCGTCGACCGAGTCCATCACGGCGATCTTTTCGTCCAGGATCACGTAGGAATTATATGCCATACCGTTGGGAACGCTGTACTGCCCCTCAAAAAGGTCGAGCAGGTGATCGTTGACGCCAACGTAGCGGATATCGGTGGTAATTTTCATCATAAAAATTCCTTTCGGTTAATTTTTTATCATCTCATTATAACACTTTTTTCAAAAAAAATCAATACTCAAATTCTGCATTCCAAAGCGTTCTTTGGAAAAGACTCGGCACCGCTCGTCGAAAAAAGCGGAACAACCAATCAAAACCACCGGTTCAACCGGTGGTTTGCAAAGCCCCTATAAGGGGCTATTACCGGCTTAACCCCTAAAAGGGGCACTGAATTATATTATCGCATCACACGCACTGCAACCCGTAAACGGGTAACTACAAAAGGCTCCCTTGTGTAAAGGGAGCTGGCACCGAAGGTGACTGAGGGATTGTTTTTAGCTTTTCACAACCCCTCCGTATCGCTTCGCGATCCACCTCCCCTTACACAGGGGAGGCTTTCTTTTGGGCTTGCTTTTAGCTCGCCCTTCTTTTTGTAGCTCCGCTCGTCTACCGCTCCCCCAGTAGAACTGGGGGGTTATTTTGGACACACAAAAAAAGGAATTCCCACACACAGTGGGAATTCCTTTTTTTGGCAATTTTGGTCAACCGACCTCCACGATGCCGTTCTCCTTGACGGTGACCGTCATGCCCTCCTTGACGTAGGAGAGAAACTCCTCGCCAAGCGAGTCGATCACGGGCATCTTGACATCCTCGAGCCAAACGTCAGCCAGGATTACGCCCGCGCCTGCGAGCGAGTCGATGGGCTGAGAAAAGAGCATGCACGCCGGCTGTCTTTTCATGGCGCACGCGCAGTAGAGCACGAGTCCACCCGTGGTCGAGCCGATGGTCTGCGGCAGGCAAAGTGCCTTGCCCGCCATCTTTCTGCCGTAAAGATCGGGGTTGTTCTGGTCTCCGCAGGTTGCCTGCTTGTCACCGAACTGCAAAGCCTTCTGGAAGGATGCAAGGGTATTCAGTCCCCCGTGAGAAACGATTGCCTCTGCCGTGACGCTACCGGGCGCCACAACTCTGCCTTGAAACTGCTTCATTTTCATTTGCCCCCTTTCGTGATCTGCACCAGAATCTCGTCATCGGTATAATAGCGCGCGGTAGTGTAGGTGCGCAGCTTATTCGAGGACGTAATCACGGGCATTTTTGCGCAAAGCGGATTGTTCATATACATGAGCGGGCAGATATAGGACACCACAACGCCGGTTGCCTTGAGGCGCGCCGCATAGGGAGTTGCCTCAAACGCCTTGATCACGGCGGGAGCGGCGGTGAATACCGTGGGAATGGCAACCTTGCTGCGTCCTGCATCGCGGAGCCCTTCCTCCACGCGGTCGGTCCAGCTCTTGAGCTGCTCCAGACTCATGTGCGGGCATCCCATGAAGCAAAGCTTGGGCTTGGCGTCGATGTTCTTCCAGATTACGGGATAGTTATCGTAAACGCGTTGCAGCTCGGCATCGTCAATCACGTAAACCTGTGCGTCCTCGCGGATGAGCGACTCGCCCAGATCCTTTGCCTCGGGCGTGAGGTTGTCGATGTGGTAGAGTCCCACCGCACCGTTCGATGCGGTTGCCGCGCCAAAGTCCTTGAGATATGCGCATGCGGCATCGTCGAGCTCCGAGCCAATCCAACGATCGAGTCCCTTAACGTAGGGCACCGCCTCCATCACCTTCATGCCGATGGCAGAGCCGAGCAGCTGTGCCTCGGGCTTTTTGGTGGTGCGGATTTCAATGACCCAGGAGGCGCGTCTGCCTTCGTCGGTCAAAAGTCCGAATTCGGGAACGTAGCCCGCGATCGAGCCCATGATGTCGATGATGCCCGAGTTGCGGTTGCAGCGTGCACCGAGCACCGAGTTGGCGTAAACAACCGCCGAGGACTCCGCCCAGCTCAAAATATCACCGCGTGTGGGCTTGTTGCCAACCTCGTCGAGATAGCACGCGCAGGTGAAGGCATCCTTGCTCAGCATACCGAGCTTTTCAAGCTGACCCTCGTAAAAGTCCTGCTTGGAATACATGAACTTGTTGAAGATCAGATTTTGCAGGAAATTCTTGGGCACGTTGGGGTCGAGCGGACGGGGGTCTGCCGAGAATTGCTGACCCGACATCACGCCCGCGTCGATGAGCTGCTGCATCAGATCGAACACGGGGGTCATCATTTTCAGTCCGAATGACGTGACAAGATGGTTATATTTGCTCGTTACGGGAACGAGACGCTCTGCTCCGAACAGCTCGCCATAGCGGATGACGGTTTGCATGACCTTTGCCATGACCTCACCCTGCGAGCCACTCAACAGCTCCTGTTGTTCCTTGGTCAGTACCATGTTTCCTACCTCCTCAAAGCTTCATGCAAACATCCCACGCGTTCCAGATCACGGTGCGCAGGTTTCCAACCGACTTGGCGTCGCCAATTACGTGGACGCCCTTTTGGGTCAAGGGGGCGGGGGTGTAGCCCACCGAAAGGATCACCGAATCGGCTTCGATCATCTCCTCGGTACCGTCCTTGCGACGCACCACCACACCGTTCTCGGTGATTTCGGAGACACCGGTTTCCAGATATGTGGGAACGCGGTTTGCCGCGAAGAAATCGCGCAGATAGCTGGTGTTTGCCAAACAAATTTTATCCGAAACGATCAGATCGTGCTTCATTTCCACGATCACGGGCTGCTTACCCTGCAGATAGAGCTCGTATGCGATCTCGCATCCGGTCAGACCGCCGCCAACCACAACCACGCGCTCGCCAACCGACTGCTTGCCGAGCAGGAAGTCAACCGCCTCAATGCCGCGCTCCGCGCCCTTGACGGGCAACCTTCTCGCACGCGCACCGGTTGCAACGATCACCTCATCGGCTCCGAGCGACTTGACGTCGGTTACCTCAACGCCGAGCTTGACGGTGATCGCGGGATATTTGGTGATCTCGCGCTCATACCATGCGATGAGCATGCGGTCCTTTTCCTTGTAGGAGGGAGCCGCCGCTGCGATGAAGATACCGCCGAGACGGTCGCTCTTTTCATAAAGCGTGACCTCGTGTCCGCGCTTCGCGCATACGAGTGCCGCCTCCATGCCGCCGATTCCGCCGCCGATAACGGCGATCTTTTTCTTCTTCTTTGCGGGCTCGAGCTTATATTTATCGGACTGCATCACGCGCGGATCAAGTGCACAGCGTGCGATATGGCTGGCATCGTAGATCGACTGCGCGTTTGCAACGCCCTTGTAATGTGCCATATTGAAGCATGCGTTGTGGCAGCAGATGCAGGGACGGATATCCTCCATGCGGTTCTCGATCAGCTTGGTGACCCACTCGGCGTCTGCCAGGAACTGACGTGCCACACCAACGCCGTCGATCAGTCCCTCTGCAACTGCCTTCGCACCCACGTCGGGCTCCATGCGTCCAGCACAGACCACGGGAATGTCAACGCACTTTTTGATGTGCGCCACGTCGTCGAGGTTGCAGTTGAGAGGCATATACATCGGCGGATGTGCCCAATACCAGGAATCGTAGGTTCCGTTGTCAGCGTTGAGCATGTCATAGCCTGCATCCTGCAGGTATCTTGCCGCACGCTCACTCTCTGCCATGTCGCGTCCGATCTCGGTGTATTCCTCACCGGGAACAGCACCAACGCAGAAATCCTTGACCTTGGACGTGACCGAATAGCGCAGCGAAACGGGATAATCCTCACCGCAGCTTGCCTTGATCGCCTTGACGATCTCAACCGGGAAACGGTAGCGGTTTTCAAACGAGCCGCCGTATTCATCGGTACGCTTGTTGGTATAAGCAAGCGTGAATTGGTCGAGCAGATAGCCCTCGTGAACGGCGTGCACCTCCACACCGTCAACGCCTGCCTCCTTGCAGAGTGCTGCAGTCTTGGCAAAAGCGTCCACGATCTCGTGAATCTCCTTGACCGTGATTGCACGCGTGGTCACCTTATCCGACCAACGCGAGGGCAGCTCGCTCGGGCTTGCCGACTGATAGGGGATGTTGATGATCGGCTTGATCAGGTCACGCACAACAGGCATGTTGTGCAGCATGACAAGCGGTGTGGGAATTGCCCAGGAGCGTCCCATGCCTGCGGTGATCTGCACGAAAAGCTTGGCACCGTACTTGTGAATTTCTTTCATGAATTCCTTGAGCTCTGCGAACATTTTTTTGTTCTGATAGAGCCACTGCCCCATGAACGTGCTGCGGATCGGTGCAATTCCCGGGATGATTAGACCAACGTTGTTCTTCGCCTTTTCGATGAAGAACTTTGCCGCCTCGCGGTCAAAATGGTTACCCGTGTGCTCCATCCAGCCAAAGAGAGAGGTTCCTCCCATCGGGCAGAGCACGATTCTGTTTTTGATCTCGACGTTGCCGATCTTCCACGGAGTGAACAACGCCTCGTACTTGGGATCCATATTCTGCATAATCGTTGTGTTCCCTTTCTTTGTTTTTGTTTACAACATTTTTATTATACCATATTTTGCCTGCTTTGTCAACCGCACGAAAAGGCGAGTTGTGAGCGCACAAATTTTAATGCTTCCCTATCGAGATTACAAGATTCTTCGCGCCTTCGTACGCTCAGGATGACTCCTGGAAAAGCAGAGATCTCGATTGCTTTTGTTTTTGAAAAAAAATATCTACGCGTTTTTCGATGAACATTCCATAACCGCCTATCCTCCCCTTCGGAAAAGTTTTGGAAAGCGGGAGGGGGTACAGGGGGAGGGAG
>ERZ780157.890-NODE-890-length-35215-cov-30.623919_pt1 | contig 35215 bp, 33 predicted proteins | sample MGYA00511169_ERZ780157 | MGnify/ENA primary metagenome ERZ780157 (study PRJEB29588, sample SAMEA1965149) | human gut metagenome | biome: human gut; feature: human-associated habitat; material: faeces | place: Denmark | collected 2008/2010 ...
AATCCTGATCCGAAGACAGGTCTTTGGGGTTGACTTTCTTGCTGCTGTCTATCCGTTCGACAAATTCTTTTACGTCTTTGGCTTTTTGCATCTTTTTTCTCCACATATATAAAATATTATATATATAGTTAATCATATATATTGAAATTGTCAATAAAAATTTGATTGAAAAGCATGACAATTTTGATATATATAGTAAAAACAATTCAATAAGGCTTTAAACATGGACAAACAGCTTCCCATTCCGGTTATGAAAAAGGCGGCCAAGGGGATTGCCTATATCGGGCATCCACTGCGACTCCGCATTCTTGAATTTTTGGATGTCAACGGCATGTCTTCGGTTTCAGCGATTACCAAGGGGCTGAATGAGGAGCAGATTATGGTTTCGCAAAGCCTCAAAAAACTGCGCGACGCCAATCTGGTCAAAACCAGAAGGCGGGGAATCTTTATCTATTATGAGCTGAACGAGGAGTATCCGGCCAGCATTTTTAACTGTATCCGCAAGTTGTACGGCTATATGACTGATAATTTTTATTTTCTGAAAGACGGTTACAAGGCGGTTTTGCCGGTGGATTTTACGATTATGACGGCCAACCGCATCAAGCTGTTTGCCAATTTTGACAAGATGCGGCTGTTGGAATATCTCACTTTGTTCGGCGAGAGTTGTGTGTCCGATATTGTCAAAGGTACGGAAATCGAGCAGCTGAAAGTGTCGCAGTATCTCAAGCGCCTGCGTGACGACGGCTTTGTCAAGTCGCGCAAAGAGGGACGTTTTGTGTATTATGATATTACCAAGGGCGTGCATATGTCCGCCATCGGCTGTATTCACAAACGTTATGATTCTCTGGCGAACAAAGACGATTTTTAGCTTATGCCTGGGGGAGGCTTCAAAGGTATATCGGTGCGGTGTTGTGGGCGGGAATGCGTATAAAAAAAGTCCTTCTCTTAACAGGAAGGACTTAAAACTTATAAACCTGAGCGGCTTATTTGCTGCAGGGGCTTACGATTTCGGACAGGGACAGAACGCCGAGCAGGTAATCGTTGGTGCAGACTTTCTGGCTGCCGATTGTGCCGCGTGTGCCTGTACAAGCTGTTACTGCAAATAAAACGGCCAAAATAGCAAGTTTTTTCATTTTAAGTTCCTTTCTTAAACATTTTTCACTTCACCACACAATGCAGTGATGCGTCTACCGTATGCTTCTCTTAAAAGATAAGCAATAAAAAAAATCGGCTTATCTACACCTGCGAGGTGAACGGCGGGGAGCCCCCTGCGGGCGCAAGTTAGCTGTGGGCTGTCCTGTGCATAAGGAAGCACTGCGTGCGCCTTGTATCTGCCGCACCGGCGAGGTGAATGGAAAGTCCGCTGCTGGTTGTCCTGTGCGTCAAGAGGCGCGATGCTTAGAGAAGGGCTGCCGGGAGGATGACGGAGAGGGGAAAGTCGCGGCTTTTAAGATGACGGCAAGGATGTTTTCACGACCGGGAGGGGCGGTGGTAGGTTCTGGTGGCGTCGCCGTCTTTTATAATCAGCGTTTCGTTTGTCAGCTGTTCAATTTGCAGGGTTTCGGTAAAGGAAATCGTTTGGTGATTGCCAAGGCTTTTGCCGCGGAGGGTGAGGGTGTCGCCGTCTTTTTCCCAGCTTTCATATTGCAGCGTTGCCATGTTGATCGAAGCCGCTTTGCCGCCTTTTTGCAAGTCAAAGCCCTGTACTTTGCCGGGCATGCCGGGGACAGGTTCAAGCCAGACGCCTTCCGGGGATGGCTTTTCGGCGGAACAGGCGGAGAGAGCGGCGGCCAACAGCAGAATCGATAATTTTTTCAACGGCATTTTCAGAATCCTTTCTTGTTTATGACAGGTGCAGTTTAGCAAGTTTGGGGAAATATTTCCAGTGTTTTGTGCGTGGTGTTTGAAGCGGGTGGTCGATAACGCGGGGTTTGCGGTTGCGTTTCGCGTCAGGTGTTTTATACTGGCGGCAGACTAACAGCAAGGATATCAAACGAATGAATTTTATCAAGACGGCCATTGACGGCGTGTATATTATTGAACCGAAGGTTTTTGAAGACGGGCGCGGGTATTTTTTCGAATCCTACAATAAGGCGGAATTTGAAAAAAACGGCCTGTATTATGATTTTGTGCAGGACAACCAGTCCAAGTCGAGTTACGGCGTGGTGCGCGGCCTGCATTTTCAAAAAGGCGGGGCGGCGCAGGCCAAGCTGGTTCGCGTGCTGGAGGGGACGGTTTTAGACGTGGCGGTGGATTTGCGCCGAGGATCGCCGACTTTCGGACAGCATGTGGCGGTGGAGCTTTCTGCCGAAAACCAGCGGATGCTGATGATTCCGCGCGGTTTCGGGCATGGTTTTTCCGTCCTTTCTGAAACGGCGGTGTTTACTTATAAATGTGACAACTTTTACAACAAAGCGGCCGAGGGCGGGGTGCGGTTTGACGACCCGGCGCTGGGCATTGACTGGAAAATTGACATGAGCAAGGCCAATTTGTCTGACAAAGACAAGGTTTTGCCGCTGCTGGAGGAGGCTGAGATATGCTTTTAATTACCGGAGCCAACGGGCAGTTGGGCAATGAGCTGCGGCTTTTGCTCGGGGATAACGCCCTTTATACCGATTATGCCGAACTGGACATTACCAATGCCGCGGAGGTGCGCGCGTTTGTCAATGCTCACCGGGTGGATATGATTGTCAACTGTGCCGCTTACACCGCGGTGGACAAGGCCGAGAGCGACGAGGAAAAAGCCTATGCAATTAACGCTGTCGGCCCGGCTAATCTGGCGCAGGCCGGCGTGCCGCTGATTCATGTGTCGACCGATTATGTGTTCGACGGCGCTTCCTGCCGCCCTTATGTTGAGGACGATGTGCCCAATCCGGCGACAGTTTACGGGCGTACCAAGCTGGCCGGGGAGAAGCACGTTTTGGAAAATGCCGATACGGCGCTGGTTATCCGCACCGCCTGGCTGTATTCTTCTTTCGGCAATAATTTTGTGAAGACCATGCTGCGTCTTGGGGCGGAACGCGACAGCCTGAACGTGGTATTTGACCAGGTCGGAACGCCGACTTATGCCCGCGATTTGGCGGCGGCGATTGTCAAGATTATGCCGCAGCTTAAGCCAGGGATGAAAGGCGTTTATCATTTTTCCGACGAGGGCGTTTGTTCGTGGTATGATTTTGCGGCTCGGATTATGGATAAGGCGGGGCTGCCCTGCCGGGTGAAGCCGATTGAGAGCGTTGATTATCCCATGCCGGCCAAGCGTCCGTTTTATTCCGTTTTGAACAAGGGCAAAATCAAGGCGGCGTTTGGGGTGGATATTCCCCATTGGGAAAAAAGCCTGGACGATTGTCTGAAGAAACTGCTTTAGGAGATTGAATTATGGCAAAAGTTTTAGTCGTCGGCGGCGCCGGGTACATCGGCAGCCATGTGGTGAAAGAGCTGATGAAAAGCGGGCATGTGGTTACGGTTTTTGACAATCTTTCCACCGGGTAAGAAATCAACCTGTTTCCGGAAAACCGCTTTATCCGCGGAGACATCCGCAACCCGGAAGAAATTGCGGCAGCTATGCGCGGGCAGGATGCCGTGGTGCACCTGGCGGCCAAAAAAGCCGTGGGCGAATCGATGGAAAATCCGATGAAATATTCCGACAACAACATTAACGGGTCGCTGAATATTCTTAACGCCATGGTTGAAGCCGGCACAAAATATATCGTTTTTTCTTCCTCGGCAGCCGTTTACGGTATGCCGGAGAAAGAGGAGGTGGACGAAGGCTGCCCGGTTGCGCCGATTAATTATTACGGTTTTACCAAAGCGGAAATTGAAAAGTTCATGGGCTGGTATGACCGCTTGAAAGGTTTGAAATTTGTGGCTTTGCGCTATTTTAACGCGGTGGGGTATGACGCAGACGGCGATATCCGCGGGCGGGAAGCCAATCCGCAGAATCTGTTGCCGATTATTATGGAAGTGGCGGAAGGCAAGCGTGACAAGCTCAAGATTTTCGGTTCGGATTATCCCACGCGCGACGGCACCTGTATTCGCGATTATATCCATGTCAGCGATTTGGCAACAGCGCATGTTCTGGCGATTGAAAAGCTGATGTCCGGCATGTCCCCGCAGGTGCTTAACCTCGGCACCGGCAGCGGTACAACTGTCAAAGAGATGGTGGCGGCGGCCGAGGCCGTTATCGGTCGTAAAATTCCGGTTGAATATGTGGGGCGCCGCGCCGGAGACCCGGCTGTTCTGATAGCCTCTTCCGCCAAAGCGCGGGAACTCCTCGGCTGGAAACCGACGTATGGGAATGATGTGGTATCGATTATCCGCACCACACTGTAAAAGTTCGTATAGCACGTCATCCAGAGCAGTTTTACGGTGGTTCGAAAAATCCATGTACTGCTGTGTACACTAGGATTTTTCTCACACCTAGAAACTACTCTATCTAACGCACTCTCCGCACTTTTATAAAAGCTCGCTCTGTGGTCGATTAGAGCGTTGTCTGCGTGTCAAAAGTGTCCTCATGTACTACTATGTACCTTCGCCGTCTAGGTTCGCTGCGGTCGCTGTCGCTTCCCTGGCTTACCAAGAAGTTCCGAAGACTTTGCAGAGATAAAAGCAACGTTGGTTGCTTTTATCCTTAGCAGTTGGTACTTTCACCCTCGACGCCTACTACTAGCCTCAAACTCCGAACTTTTATAAAAGCGCGCTCTGTGGACGCCTAATACAAGGAACAACTTCCTGATGACGGGCTGTGGCCTGACATTGTTCGTTTCTTTGCGGACCTACCCAGGCGTATAACTCCAGAGAATTTTGCCCGAAAGCTGTAAACTCAGTAGCGTATGCTTTGCCGCCGAAGGCTTCTTGAAGTGCAACAGCATGTTCTTTTGAGCCGACAAAGTATGAACTTGTCATGTCTATCACCTCAAAATCAATGCCGATACGCTTTGCGCCGTAGTAGACGGTATCGCGAAGAACCTGACCGTAACTGCCATATCCGAAAAACATTGTGCCGATCCTGACAATTTTCCAGAAAATTTTTCTTTACATCTTTTTATCTATACAAAGTGCGGAATTGGTGCTTATCTCCATAGATGGTTATGATTTTTATAAGGAATGAATTATGAATAAAATTATCTTTTCAAGCATTTTAACTGCCGGCGCTTTGGTTCTCGGCGTTGCTGCCTGTTCGCATAACGGCGGCTTCAGCGGGCCGGCCAGCAACACTGTTTCCGTTCAGGAAGTCAAAGGTCTTAACGATGACACTTATGTCGTTATGCAGGGAAGTATCAAGCAGAAACTCAACAACGGTATGTATGTTTTCACTGACGGCATTAATTCAATCAATGTTGTTATTGATGAGGCCACGTGGAAAGGCCAGAAAATTACCGCCGACAATATTGTCATCATCAAAGGCCAGCTGAACAAGAGCGGGCAGGTGGTAGAAGTAGAGGTGGAGGATATCACTCTTCTCAAGTAAAAGCGTGTTTATTCTCAGAATTTTTGCCTGGGTGACAGCGTGAGATTGTTTTTGTGTATATACCCTCCCTGCTCAGGGAGGGTATAAGTGACAAATACGGAGAATGAGAAAAAAAACTTATAAAAAACTGTGGCTTTTATGATGAAAACTATTGAAATTATATTCAAATAAACTACTTTAAGGGGCATGGTAAAAATTTAGCAAAATCAAAAGGAAATATATTTATGAATTCTTATTTGCTGCGGCGTTTGTTCCCTTTTTATATCCTGGCAGTGGCGGCGGAGTTTATCTTTACCGTTTACAGTATGGCGGCGGCAGATTCTCCTTTGGATATGAGCTTTTTTGGCATTGTCAAGACATTCGGTATTCTGCTGTTGACGACGACGTCGGCTTTTCTGGTGATGATGATTCCTTATGTGGCTTATCTTATGCTTTTGCCGCAAAATTGGCAGAACGGCAGACTTGACAAGTATGTTTCCTATTTCTTTTATCTGGTTTTTGCCGCCAGTACGCTTGGTGAGGAGCTGTTGTCGGCTTATTTCTGGCAATCGCAGGGGCTGCCGGCCAGTTTGGCGGCTTTTCGCCACAGTTATAATAATCCGGGGGTGTTGGTGGCCGGTCTGCTGGCGTCGCCGTGGTTAGTCTGGGTTTGTCTGGCCTTTTTTGCCACTCTGATTGTGTTGATGTATTATACGGCGCGTTTTACCCTGACGGCCATTCCCGCGCCGAAGTGGCTTAACCGCGTTTTTCAGACGGCAGTTTATGCGGCGGTTTGTGTTATGACTTATCTGAATATCAATGCCGAAACACTGATGGTCAGCACCAATGACCTTAATAACGAGCTTTCGGAAGAAGGGACCTATATGGTTATTAAAGAAACTGTCGCTGACTATGCCGGCGGGGATTTCAGCAAGGATTGAGGCGTTTTATGGACAGGTTGGCGCAACAGCTTTTTATTTGTTTTTTGGCATTGGCCGCCATTCTGGTTCTGGAATATTATACCGATATTGACCTTTGGATTCAGGATTTGCTTTATGTTTCCGAAAGCCGCCAGTGGGTGGTGAATCCGCTGTTGCACCAAAAGCTGACCTGGTTTTTTTATAAGGGGCCGAAGTTTTTCTACGGCGCGGTTTGTTTTTCGGCAGTGGTTTATCTGTTGTTGTCCCGGCGGGTTAAATCCCTGCGGCGGCATAATAGGTCCGTGTGGGTTTTGCTGCTGAGTTTGGTTTTGGTGCCGCTGATTGTGGCGAGCGCCAAATATTTTACCAATGTTTACTGTCCTTATCAGCTCAATGTTTATAACGGTGCTTATCCTTTTGTGCGGATTTTGGAAGCTTATCCGGCGGATTTTGTGCAGTTGAAAAACGGCCGCTGTTTTCCGGCGGGGCACGCGACGGTCGGCTTTGCTTTTATGGCTTTGTATTTTTGTTTTCATGACCGGCTGCTGAAATGGTGCGGGTTGGCTTTCGGTTTGACGCTGGGCTGGACGACGGCGGTTTATCAGATGTTCCGCGGGCAGCATTTTCTGTCGCACGGCCTGTTTACCATGGTTGCGTCGCTGGCGGTGATTCTGCTTGTCAATTATGCGGTGCGTTTTTTTTATGAAGACAAGTTGCAGAAGCGTATTTACAAGCGCGGCAACTAATGTTATCTATGCTTTGAACAATAACTATCTAATTTGAGGAATTTATTATGCTCCCGATTTTTAGCACGCAGGGGAAAAAGAATTTTTTCAGTGGTCTGCGCCTGAAAATGACCAAGCGGCACATTCAGATAAAAAAATCTTTTCGCAATGAATTATATCGCAAGTCTATCCATTTGAGTTCGCTGTGGATTCCGGCGCTGGTTTATTTTGCGCATCCGGGGATTTCCATTGCGCTGTTTTCTTTTCTGCTGCTGGCGGACGGGATTATCGAATACGGCAATTTCAGAAAATGGCGCTGGGCGCGGCGCAGTTTCGGGGCGTTGTTTTACAAGACCCTGCGCAGCAAAGAACTGAAAAAAGACAAGTTTCAGGTGTCGGGGTCGATGTATGTGCTGGCCGGGGCGATTATTTGCACGATGCTGTTCAGCAAGGCGGTGGCGGCGATTGCGCTGACAATCATGCTGACGTCTGATGCCTGTGCGGCGCTGTTCGGCAAGGCTTTCGGCACGCGCAAGCTCTATAAAAGCAAGTCGCTGGAGGGAACGGCCGCGTTTTTTCTCAGCGCGCTGATTATCATGATGCTGTTTAACCCGGTTTATGCCGTGACTTATGCTTCCATTCTGGCGGCGGCTGTGGCGACCTTGGCCGAGATGTTTGAGGATAAAATCGAGATTGACGACAATCTCTCCGTGCCGCTTTTTGTCGGTATTATCTTAACTTTATTGAATTAATTTGCTATACTGACTCCAGGCGAATTTATTATCGGGAGGCGCGTATGACTGAGAACAAAAAGCTGTTGGTGGCCGGAATCGGCGAATTGCTTTGGGATATGCTGCCTTCGGGCAAACGGGCCGGCGGCGCTCCGGTGAATTTTGTGTACAACACTGCGCGGTTGGGGGCGGAAGGTTATGCCGTCAGCGCGGTCGGGCGGGACCGGCTTGGCGCCGAAATTCTGGAAGAGCTGCGCCGCCACGGTATTGATTATTGCATTGAGGAAGTGGCTTATCCGACCGGGACGGTTCAGGTGAAGCTGCATGACGGGATGCCGTCTTATGAGATTGTTGAAAATGTTGCCTGGGATCATCTTTCGGTTACGCCGCAAGCCGCGGCGATTATCAGCCGGGCTGACGCGGTTTGTTTCGGAACGCTGGCCAGCCGCTTTGAGGAAACACGGCGGACGATTGCGGCGCTTTTGGCGATGGCGCCGGCGCAGGCTTTGAAGTTTTATGACATTAATTTGCGCAAGGGGTATTATTCGCGGGAGCTGATTGCGGCGTTGTTGCAGCAGGCCAATGCTTTTAAAATCAATGACGAGGAAATGCTGGTTTTTCGCGAGTTGTTTGGTTACAGCGGCAGTGACGAGGATATCTGTTTGAAGCTGATTCATGAATATAAGCTGCGTTATGTGGTTTTTACGGCCGGAGAAAAGTACAGCATTATTTATGACGGCCGGGAGAAATCTTATCTTGAAACACCGAAGGTCAAGGTGGTGGATACGGTTGGTGCCGGCGATGCTTTTTCCGGAACGTTTATTTATCATATTCTCAGCGGGAAACCTTTGGCCGAGGCCCATGCGGCGGCGGTCGAGCGGGCAGCCAGGGTTTGCGAACAGGCCGGTGCCTGGTAACCTGCACGCACCCGGACGCCGGGTTGCGGAAAGTTAGCTGTGGGTTGTTCCGTGCAGAAAGAAGCGCGATGCTTAGATTGGGGCTGCCAGAAGATATTTTTCTCCATACAAACGAGGTCTTCAACCAGAGCCGGTTAGGCAGAGAAAGAAAAGGAAGAACTCGTTAGTGGGTGGGAGTATTTTCGTCTTGTTCCCGGGGGAGGGCGTCGATACGGAGGTCGTATCCTATTTTATTAAGATAAGTCCAGAGTTGTGCCAGTGTCCAGTTGTAAAGCTCTTTTTTGCCGCATTCCAGAAGCATGACGTTTAAGGGTGTCAGGCCGGTGATTTCAGGCATATCTTCAAAGATAAAATGACGTTTGCGGCGACACACCCGCGGGGTGAGCGGAAAGTTAGCCGCTGGTTGTCCCGTGCGTCAGGAGGCGCGATGCTTAGATAGGGGCTGCTTTTTGATGAAATCGGTTTTGCTCTTTTTCATTTTCTTAAAGCTCCTTGTTTGAATGAAACAAAACCGCCAGAGGGAAATCCTTATGGCGGTGGAGCCGAAAACTGTATGTATACAGACGTGGGTATTCAATATATTTGCCACACTCCACCCAAAAGTGGATTTTCATACATATGGTGTTTTCGGACACCGCAGACAGAACGCCTGTCTGCAAGAGAGAGTGTAACGAAGATGCAGGGAAATGTAAAGGGATTTTTTTACGGGACTCTGGTGCGGCTTTGGGAATGGCAATAATATCTTACGGGCGGATAAAATTTGCCCGGGACAAGAAGGTTCGGGTGATAATCGGCCGTTTGGGTGGTGTTTGTTAATATGGTCTGGAAGGGGTTATTCTTCAAAACGGTCGAAAAGCGTTTTGAGTTCCTCAATTTTCTGCTCGCGTTCCTCTTCCGAAGAAAAGGACTGAGAAACGCAATGTTGCAGGTGGACGGCGAGGATGTTGCTTTCGACGGCGCGGATTGCGGAGCGGATAGCTTTGAGCTGTATCAGGATATCCGGGCAATAACGGCCTTCTTCAATCATTTTTTTGACGCCTTCCAGTTGTCCCGAAATACGGTTAAGACGCGGGAGGTTGGCGGTATGGCTGGGGTTGGCGCCGTTCTTTTCCGGGGTGCAGTTGGGGCAGGGTGTTTTCATTTTTCTTAGTCCTTTATGTCTGGCACCGTTCAAACCGCCCGGTTTTTATTTTTCGCAAAATGAAAAGGGAAGCAGCCGGGCGGGACGATGTTAACGGTTATTTACATTTGCAGTCGTCGTTGCAGCGGTGTTCGTTATTGCAGGTGCAGTTATCGCCGCAAGTGCAGTTTTCTCCGCAGGAACAATTTTTGCCGCATTGGCAGTTGTCACCGCACTGGCAGTTTTCACATTTGCAGTCCGGATTTTTACATTTAGTCATTATTTTTCTCCTATTGGTTAAATACCCTCTGGGGGTATAATTAATTTATATACCATATGGGGGTATATGTCAAGCATTTTATTGTCATGTTTTACGAATCGGGAGAAAACGGGATAAAAAAGGGGAGGCTCTTACAGCCTCCCTGATTTTTTTTACGACGGACGGTTTATTTCATCAAAGCTTCAAGGCTTTTGACGTTTCTGACCGGAACACGGTATTCGCGGGCAACATCGTCATTATCAAGTTCAACCATCAGAACTTCAGAAACGGCGCGCAGCGGTTTACGGGCTTCTTCATTAATAGCATCAAGCATAACCGCACTCTCACGGCTTCTGTACAGCAAAGCCTGATCGCCGCCGTCATAAACCAAACGCGGATTTTCAGGGCCGCCGTCACGGTATTGAATGATGATAAGGATTTCTCCTGCGGAATTCTGGAGAATGTCATATTGTCCTTCTGATTGATTAGCACTTTTAACCATTTTGCACCTATTAAACTATTAATTTTCAAAATCTGAAAAGATAGTAGCATATAATTATTAATAAATAAATTACAAAAATAATTTTTTTTTGAAAAAAAGCATTTTTTTATATTGACTATAAGAAATTTATCCACTATAACTCATTTCGTCATCGTATGACGGTGGCTAAAATCCCAAAATAACGGGTGCGTAGCTCAGTTGGTAGAGCATTTGACTTTTAATCAAAGGGTCTCGGGTTCGAATCCCGACGCGCTCACCAATTAAGGAAATCTCTGCAGAAATGCAGAGATTTTTTTGTGCGCTAAGACTTAGGAAATCAGGGGATTTGAGAGAGTGAAAGACGGGATTTTAGTCTAAGGAGTCCCGCCTTAAAAGGCTAAATTTCGGTCTAAATGGGCAAAAAGTCTACGTTATGTAGGGACACCTTAGACAGTGTCCCTACATCGGTTTTATTGGTGTTGAGGGGAAAATAGTTAAAATCGGTTCGTGAGTAAAAACCGCTTATCGGTCGTCTAAAAATCTGATAATTCTCGAACTTTTGCATCCCCCCTACATGAAATGGAAAACGGCATAAGACAGAAAAGATTTTTATAAAACACAAGCGAAAAAGTGGAAAAATACTGTTATGTTATCAGATTGGATGGAACGATTGAAAACGGACGTCCTCTGGCTCAGATCGACGCTCATTGCAACGGTTATAATGAAAACAGCATCGGCATTTGCCTGATTGGCCGCTGGGAGTTTACACCGGCCCAGCTGGTCTCGCTGAGAAACCTTATCGGCTCCTATCGGAAACTCTTCCCCGGTTCAGAAGTATTCGGACATTATGAGTTATGCCGGTATAAGTCTTGCCCCAACTTTAATGTAAAGGACTGGTACTATGGCGGAATTTTTAAACAAATTTAAGGCCTGGATTATTGCCGGAGTTGGTCTTTTGCTTTACTGGCTGGGGCGAAAAGATGAAAAAATTAAACAAATCGACACTAAACAGAAAGGACAGCTCAATGCGATACATCAAGCGAACGTGGCTCGCAATACTCGTTTTGAGTCTTCAGGAAACCATAGACCAGATTGACCGCAACAATCTGGTTTATGATGACCTTTGTACCTGAAAAAGCCCCCTGCTCCGTAGAGTAGGGGGCTTTTTGTCATTTTAATGCCTCCTTTATTTAGCTTGCTTTTCTGGTCAAATCTGAATTAGCGGCCAGAGAATACATATCACTGACATCCTCAGTCGGATTGGACAGCATGTCTGTTGTTGAAGATGTATCCGCTCCAAAGGAATTCATCGCCTGAATCATTTGATTGACAGCTTGATCTGTATTTATTCTTGTTCCGTCAGAAAATTCCAAATATTCTATTCTTCCCTGATAGCCTTCGTTGGAACTGTAGTGATTTTCGATAGTAATAAATTTATTATCTTCTACGATAATACGCAGATTTTCCCTGTATTTGTAATAAGATAATTGATCTAGGGTTATTCCTTCTCCAAAAATTAAGGTGTCATTATTTCCTGAAGAATCATCAATTGTACATATTCCGTCATTGAGAGTATAGATGTATTGGTCATCGCCATTCCCTCCATACATTGTTGTTTGATCAGAGGCATGAATGATGTCATTGTATGGTGTTCCATCAATGCTAGGGCTATTTTCATTATAGAGCTCTAAGCCAATTTCTTTTATATTTATAGTTTGCCCATTATCAAATGTAAGATATTCTATACCATATCCTTTATCGGATTCAGAGGCACCTCGTTCTGCATATTTCATTTGGCTGCGAATAATTATCCCTTGGCTACTGTCATCTTTCAATGTGATTTTTATACCATAATTACCAGCTTCATAATAAGATGAGAATTTAAGGTCTTCATATTTTACGCCAGGACCAAAAACAAGTTTGTCTCCACTCTCATCGTAATATTCTTCTATTATATCTAGGCCATCGCCAATATTCCAGTAATATGCATCATTTCCTTTTCCTCCGTTAAGTGTATCGTTGCCTTCTCCTCCATATAAGTGGTCGTTATCGTTACCTCCGCTTAGAATATCATCATCTCCATAACCATATAGGTAATCATCCCCGTTTCCACCATTAATTTTATCTATCTTATTTCCTCCGTGGATTTCATCATTCCCTTCACCACCATTGATCGTTCCTCCTTCTGTATAGTGAATAATATCATTATAAATGGTTCCGTTGGGGGAATTAACAGTCATTTTCATATCTTTGAGCAAAAATTCGTTACCATCAGAGAAAATGATTTTATCTAAGCGATTAAGAAAGTTTTTATTATAGACATTTGATAATATAATTCCTTGGTTCTCATCACCTTTAACAGTTATTTTAATGTCTTTATTATTAATGACTGAAAAAGTTAAATCTTGCGCTGAGATTTCAGCTCCAAATTTTATCATACCTGTTTTACCATTATCTAGATTATTAAATATAAAAGTATCTAAGCCGTCGCCTAAATTCCATAGATATGTATAACTTCCGTCTTTTAAATAAACGCTGTCATTTCCTTTTCCGTTGTGTAAAATGTTATTCCCATTTGTGGAATAAATTTTGTTATTTTCGGGAGTATCATAGTGCATTAACTCAATATCTAGATTACCGATATTATAATTTTTTTGTTCTTCTTCCATCTCTAATATATTTAGATTATTGGAAATATTTCCATTATAATTAAAATATTCTTTTAAAATTACACCTTGAGAATTATCATTTTTGACATTGATATACAAGTCTCGACCGTTTTGTGTAAAAGATAAGTCGGATAAGAGAATACCAGCTCCAAACCTGATACGATTGTTTTCAGAGTAGTCTGTAATTGTATCCAAATCATCTCCCAAATTCCATACATAAATATCTTCTCCTGAGCCGCCATTTATGATATCATTTCCTTTATTTCCATATATCGTGTCATTGCCATTTGTTCCGACAATGCTTTCATCTGTATTTTTTTGAACAAGAGTAAGACCATCATTATTGATATCTAGTGTTGTTTTATCAGAAAATTCTATTTTGTTTGTAGAGTAGGATGATAAAATATGCATTCCCTGATCTTGATTTTTATTGATGAAAATTTCCATGCCGCCTGAGCCATCATATGTAAATGTGAGATTTTCTTTAGTGATATTTTCACCAAATTTAATTGTGTTATTTCCTGAGGTGTCTTTTATTTCATCAAAACCATCTCCGTTATTCCAGATATATGTGTCATCTCCTGAGCTGCCGTCCAAAGTATCATTGCCTTTGCCTCCTTCTATAATATCATTTCCAGAGCCGCCATCAACAATGTCTTTTCCTCTTCCGGTTTTAATAGTATCGTCACCGTATCCACCATAAATAATGTCTATTCCGTCTCCTCCTGTGTATATATCGTTTCCTCCTCCAAGATTGATTGTGTTTGTATCAAATTCTGAATCAGTCATTAGAGCCGTGTTAGTTTTAAAATCACCAGTAGCTCCAGAACCTCCATCTACTATGTCAATACCATTACTTCCTTCAAATTCGTCACTACCAGCACCAAGGTATACTATATTGGTATCATTATCACTATTCGTATCCCAAGCGTTAACTTTATCGTCGCCTGCACTAGTGTTAATTATATCATTTCCGTTTCCTGTATAGACAATATCTTTGCCAATTCCGCCTGTATATTTGTCATTTCCTGCACCGAGATTTATCTCATTTTCATCGGAGGCGATATCCGTCATAAAATATTCAATACCGTTGTAAAGGGTTTTATTAATATTTCCAGTGTCTCCTGAACCTCCGTCAACGATATCATTTCCGGCTCCGCCATAATAATCATCGCTTCCGGCTCCAAGGTAAACAATATTTGTATCAGATGATGTATCTTCGTCATCATTTTTTCCGCCATCAACATAATCATCACCGTTGAAGCCGTAAAATGTATCGCTTCCGGCTCCTAAGTATATTTTCTTATCAACGGAAAATAAATCAGGTGTACCGATACTTTTTTGGATTTCTGTAGCATAAATAATGTCATTCCCACTTTCTGCATATACAGTATCTTTGCCATTCTCTAAAAACATTAAATCATTTCCGTCAGTACCATCAATAGAGTTTATTTTGGTACTTGGATTTTTTACATCAATCAGAACATTATATGATGCGTATTCTTGCAACCATGCTGATACTTCATCGGCAAAACCTCTTACTTTCATAGAATCTGTGTAAGATAATATTGTATTTTCTTTTCCGTTTGACAGGCAATATGCGCGATAAACGGTATCAAAAGCTGTTTCTATATCAATATTATTGCTATTTTGTAAAACATTTTTATCATTAATAATACCCTTTATGGTATCATAAACATAATAAGTATCATTAAGAAGGTTAATTCCATGTTGACGAGAAATTTCTTCCGGTGAAATTAAAGCATCATCAATTCCGTTAATTTCAGTAGAATAGTTCCACTTTCCAACAATTCCGGCACCAATCAATTCTAAATAATTTCCATTGTAAATATGATGAATGTTATGTGTTGTTTGGGTGTCTGGATCTAATAGATCGGCAATTAAGGCCGTATAGTATGTTTCTCTGTTTTGCAGGAGTTTATCATCTACAAATTGGAGGTTAAAAGGATTTCCAGAACCTCCGGTATAAGCCGGAGCATTAAAGATTATTGCATTATCTTGTGTGCAATGAGCAATCATTCCAGAAAGGTGTCCTCCAAGGGAGTGGCCTGTAAGGGTAATATTTTCTTTTGAAATTTTACCAGATCCGGTATGTTCTTCTAAGTAGTAGAATATATTGTTGTCATAATCGGCAACATATGCTTTATTAAATTCACTATCTGGCTGTATGTTTGTATATGCAAACTTATAAAAAGTTTCTCCGTTGGGAGTTGTTTCTTCTACATAGTAATTGTATGCACTTATAAATTGTTGTATAGACATCCCTTTAGTTACAATTTCGTAACCAGCTGCTATATCATTACTGTCTTTAGGTTCTGTTCCTCTTATAGCATAATAAACTTTGTTATTATTTTTGTTTTTAAAAAAACATCCAAAGAAGCCTGTATCTATATCATTTTTTACGCTTTCAACAGAGAAGTTTTCTTTTAAATATAAAATTTCAGATGCTGTATATTGTGTTTTATCTAATTTATTGAAGTCAAAATTTGGAGTTAAATTTTCATAAGCTAGTTTACTTAATAATGCACAGATATGTTCATCGCTTGGATTGGTGAAAGCATGGGTATTAGTCATAAGCATCTCCTGAAATTAAAGTTGTTGAGAAAGATTAGGTTTAATATAATTTTCAAAAAGAAGTTCATTTTTTTTGAAATCGTATGAAGAAATAGGTTTAATACGGCCATTGTACTTACAATAATATTTGGCACGGATGGTTTTACTGCTTATCCAGTTGTCCTGCCATCGTGTGGATATTGAATATAGTTTAGCGACAGGAGTCATTGTCTGGTCGCTGTGAATTTGATTAATTGTCAATATGGCATGATCGTCAAAAAGTTTAATGTTTTGGCACAAGACAATATTCTGTTGTGACAGGCAGTTTTGTACTTCGTTCTGTGCACATTGGTTAATAAGATATATTATTATTTTTTTATAGTTTTGCGGTTTGTTTTCTTTCAGCCATTTTTCTTCGCATTCTGTTATGACGTATGACTGCTTGTCTTTATTCCATTGACGGTTGCCTTCAATAATGTTTGGTTCTGATTTTTTTCTGTCTCCGATAAGAGTTTCATGAAAATAATCTTCAGATAAGTAGATTGGGGTATATTCGGCTTTAGGTGTTTGTTGTTCGCAAAGCGTATAAAAATTTGCAATTTTTCTTCTGCCGATAATATCGTCTGTAATTATGACAGCAGAGGGAAGCAAAAGAAAAATTATAAAGATATGATTGAAATATTTGCTGTTTTTGAAAAGAAAGACAAAAGATAAAAAAACAAACGGATAATAAATAGGGTTTAGGTAACAAATAGGATTTAAACAAATTTTGGTGATAAAATATATCATTATCAGGATTATAAGAAATAGAAGATAAGAAACTTTTCTGGGGAGAATGAAAATTAAAAATGTTATAAATAATGAAAAAAATAAAGTTGGTAATGCGATGAGAACTAACAGTCCGGAAAAAAAACCTCTATCATATTCAGAAAATAAAGGATAAATAATTTCAAAAAAATAGTATATACAAATATATAACAACAAAAAATTACGTATTAATTTTAAATATGATACTTTATTGTTTTCATAAAATAAGAATTTAAAAACTCTGTTCATAAGCATCTCCTTAGTAGAGGTTTTTTAATTGAAGGATATTGGGAACGTGGTTTAAAAATGAATGAAAGAGCAGGAAAGAATCGAGAGAAAGAAAACTTTAATTTGACCGCATCAGGAGAGACATCTAAATATTTCAAAGATGATGGCAGTTCAGAAAATGGCCCGGAGAAGGGCGGTTCGATATAATTATTCATTCATTTTCACTCTTAATGAGATTTATATGTTCCTATTCTCTATCATAAAGTTTAAAAAGCAAGCAGAAAAATTATGTTTATTTTCTGTTCTGTTAATGTTTTATTAGCATATATCAGAAAGTTAGCGAATCTCTCCATTGGAGAAGAATATGCCTGAATGAGAAATTTGGGATAGCTTAATAAAAATTAGTTTTAATTTTAAAATGAAAATAATACATCTATTTGTGAAAAATTTTCTTTGCTTTTTGTTTTCTTTCGTATTAGGATTTGCTATAAAATTATTACAACCCACGGGATAGTGAGCAAATTTATGACAGAAGAAAATTCAAATCCCCAAACAATAGATACGGGTTTGGCCTGTTTTGCGATTATGGCGAATTTCTTTGAAAAGCCAATCTCTATTGACCAAATCAAGCATAAATATGACCGGCAGAATTCGCATTTTGAGGAATATGAATTGTTGCAGCTGGCCAAGGAATTTTCTTTCAAAGCACGGTTTGTTGAGACCAAGTGGGAGCGTTTGGACAAGACAGCACTGCCGGCAATCGCTCAAAGCAAAGACAATACTTATTTTATTATCGGCAAAGTTGCTGAGGACAAAGTTTTGATTCAAGACCCCGCCAAAGGCAACCACCCCGAGGTTTTGAGCAAAGAAGAATTTATGAACAGATGGAACGGCAGGCTCTTAATGATGACCTGCCGTGAGTTTATCAACGGCAAAAACCGCAAGTTTGACATTTCATGGTTTATTCCGGCAGTGGTCAAATATCGCAGGCTGTTCGGCGAGGTTATTCTGGCTTCGTTCTTTTTACAACTGTTTGCGCTGGTGTCGCCGTTGTTGTTTCAGGTGGTGATTGACAAGGTGCTGGTTAACCGCGGGCTTTCCAGCCTTGACGTGTTGATGGTGGCGCTAATCTGCATCGGTATTTTTGAAACTCTGCTTGGCGGGCTGCGGACTTATACCTTCTCGCATACCACCACCCGCGTGGATGTGGAGTTGGGGGCGAGTTTGTTTAAGCATCTCATTCGGCTGCCGCTGTCTTATTTCGGCGTGCGGCGGGTCGGCGACACGGTGGCGCGGGTGCACGAATTGGAGAATATCCGCAATTTTCTGACCGGTTCGACCTTAACCCTGATTATTGACTTCTTTTTTACCATTATCTTTTTTACGGTGATGTTCTTTTATTCCAAGACCTTGACGCTGTTGGTTTTGCTCTCCATTCCTTTTTATGTTTTGCTGTCCTTGTTTTTTACCCCGATTTTGCGTTCGCGGATTGACGAGCGGTTTCGCCGCGGGGCAGAAAACCAGTGTTTTCTGGTGGAAGCGGTTTCGGGCGTGGAGACGGTTAAGTCTTTAGCCGTCGAGCCGCAGATGCAACGCCGTTGGGAGCAGCAGCTGGCGGCTTATGTCGGGTCTTCTTTCAGAGCATCGCATATTAACAATATTGCCGGACAGTTGGTGCAACTGGTGCAGAAAATCACCATGGCGCTGACCTTGTGGATTGGCGCAAGTTTGGTGATGAAAGGAGAGCTGTCGGTCGGACAGCTGATTGCCTTTAACATGTTGGCCGGACGGGTTACTCAGCCGATTTTGCGCTTGGCGCAGTTGTGGCAGAATTTCCAGCAGGCTAAAATCTCCATGGACAAGCTCTCGGATATTTTGAACAATCCGCCGGAGAATACGGCCAACCTTTCCAAAGGCTCAATGCCGGAGATTAAAGGCGACGTGGAATTTAAGGACATTACTTTCCGCTATGTACCGAACGGGCCGGAAATTCTCAAAAAGATGAGTTTCAAAGTCAGGGCCGGACAGAAAATCGGTTTTGTCGGGCCGAGCGGCTCGGGCAAATCGACCGTCACCAAGCTGATTCAGCGTTTGTATATTCCGGAATCCGGCAAAGTGCTGATTGACGGGATAGATATTTCCACCGTTGATACGGCATGGTTAAGGCGGCAAATCGGCGTCGTTTTGCAGGAAAACTACTTATTTAACAAGAGTGTGCGGGAAAATATCGCCCTGACCAATCCGGCAATATCCATGGACAGGATTATTGCCGCGGCCAAACTGGCCGGCGCACACGATTTTATTACCGAATTGCCGGACGGTTATGACACGGTTATTGAAGAACGCGGCTCATCGTTATCCGGCGGACAGCGGCAGCGGATTGCGATTGCGCGCGCTTTGGTCAACAATCCGCGGATTTTGATTTTTGACGAGGCGACCTCGGCGCTTGATTATGAATCCGAACGGATTATCCAGCAGAATATGGCATCAATCTGTAAAGGCCGGACGGTGTTTATGATTGCGCACCGGCTCTCGACCGTGCGGGAATGCGACCAGATTATTACCATTGAAAAAGGTGAGATTACCGAAACCGGCACGCATGACGAATTGTTAAAACGCGGCGGGCGCTATGCTTATCTGTGGAACAGCCAGACCGCGCCGATTGTGCCCGCCAACGAGGAGGTTGCGGCATGATGGAGCAGTTCAAGAGATATTGGGAAATTGCCAAGCTGGCTCTGCTGCAGGAAAAAGCCGCCAAAGACAGTAAAATCAAAGGCATGAACGAGCATGAAAAAGAATTTCTGCCGGCGGTCTTGGAAGTGACCGAGATGCCGCCGTCTCATGCCGCACGGTTGTTGACATACGTCATCATGCTGATGTTTACGGTGCTGATTTTATGGTCGATCTTAGGCAAAATCGACATTATCGCTACTTCTGCCGGAAAACTGATGCCGGCTTCAAACATCAAGACCATTCAAACCCTGACCGACAGCGAGATTGAGGAAATCTATGTTCAGGAAGGGCAATATGTCAAAGAAGGACAGGATTTGATTAAATTTAACCAGACCGAGGTTCTGGCGAACATTAATCGGGTGGAAAACGAAATGGAAGCTTTGGAAATCGCGATTTCAAGACTGAAAGCCCTGTTATCGGACGATCCGGAGAAGAATTTCAGCTATAATCCGGATATTGACGAATATTTAATTAAAATGCATACGGATTTGCTCAAAAGCCAGATGACCGAGAAAGCGGCCAAGATTGAAGTTCTGAACGGGCAGATTACCAAGGCTGAGAAAGAAAAAGATACCATTCAGGCTGACCTGACCCGCATTGAGAAACTGTTGCCGAGCGTGCAGGAGCGGATTGAGAAAAAGAAAATCCTCGTGGATAAGAAGCTTTTGGCGCGGCTGACTTTTCTGGAGCAGGAAGAAGAATTAACCAATTTGCAGGAGCAGCGCAACGTACAGGCCAAGAAAATGGCGGAAACCGAGGCGAATATTGAATCGCTCAAAAAAGAACAGCGGCAATATCTGGCCGAGTTTGACAAGAATGTCATGCAGGAGCTGACTGAAAGCCGCGAGAAGCTTGCGTCTTACCAGCAGGAACTGATTAAATATGAAGAAGCTTTGAAACGCACCATCGTTAAAGCGCCGCTTTCTGGCTATGTTCAGCAGCTGGTCTATCATACCAAGGGCGGCGTGGTCGAAACTGCCAAGCCGATTATGAACCTTGTGCCGGAAGATTATAAACTCGAGGCCGAAGTGCAGATTTTGAACAAAGACATCGGTTTTGTGCGGCCGGAACAGGACGTGGAAATCAAAATCGACAGCTTTCCGTTTACTAAATACGGCACGATTAAAGGGAAAGTCCGCAATATCTCCGGTGATGCGATACAGGACGAAAAACTCGGTTTGGTATTTAATGCCCGGCTGACGCTCTTGGATAACAAAATAAAAGCCGACGGGCAGATTATCCAACTCAAGCCCGGCATGAGCGTGACGGCGGAAATCAAAACCGGCAAACGCCGCGTGATTGAATATCTGCTCTCTCCGGTCATGAAATATCTCAACGAAAGTATGCGAGAGAGGTAAAAGATGGAAGATTTGAGAAAATATTATCAAGAAAAGCGTCTTCATCAAGAAAATCTTGGTAACATTGAAGAAAATCAAATGCTTCAACATACTATTGATTTTGCCAAAATGGGGGTAAGAGGCGTTTTTATCCTCAACGGAACAGCTGCCATCTCTTTATTAACGCTTTTCACTCATATAATTCTTGAAGAAAAATATGATATCGCTTCGGGTATTTGCTGGGCTACAATGATTTTTGCAGGAGGGGCTGCTTTAGCCTGTTTAAGCCTTTTATTTGCCTGGACTGCTCAGGGAAAGTATCAAGTAATAAAGGTTTTTTTTACCAGACGGTTGCCTTAGTTTTCTGTCTTTTTTCATTTATAACTTTTTTCGTTGGAATATATCAAACCTACAATACTCTTGAAAATGCTATGTACTCTTCAAATTCTAAACAAGAAATTGAAGGGGTAGATACTAAGCAAGAAAGTGATTTATCTAAATGAAGTTATTTTAAAAGAATTGCATTCAGTTAAAAATGTGTCATTATTCAAAAAAATTCTCAAATTTTTCCGCCAATTTATATGTTCGTGCTTTTTTGACTGCTTTGCCCCTGCTGGTTGCGGCTGATAACGATACTGTCGTGCCGCCGCAGGAAGTTCGCAGACTATACAGCCGTCTTCCCGTTCTCAAGTATATGGCCATAATTGTCAACAGCAGCCATAATTTTGTCAGCGGCCAAAATCAGGATGATTTGGCGGCGGCGATTGGTTCTTTTTTGAGGGAATAAACTGTTTTGCGCCTTATTAATCCCAAATCCGGCCTGCCCAACAGGCAGGATTTTTTTGTTGATAGGGGTGAATATTTTCTTGGACAAAAAATGAAAAATTTTGCTTGTACGAGGTAAGGAAATGTGGTATTATTAAATTGTAAAGGTAAATATTATGTCTAATTAAATACATTATAATTATGAAAAGAAAAAATAAAAAAATTTTGTTCTTGGTGTCTGAGGCTGTTTTAGCTGGTACATCTGTGTTTGGAATGACGGTGGTGCTTTTTGATCTGATGCCGGATTTTCCCCGCTATGTGATAATTATTTGCGCTTTGCTGGTTGCTTTGAGCAAGGCAATAACTTATTTTAAGGTCCAGAAAAAATTTGGCGCAGATACTCGGGTTGATTTGCAGCATTTTGACAATGAGGCAATGAATTGGGCGTTTATGTGTCTTTATTGGCTGTTCTTAGAGATACAGGATGTCTTTTTGGCTGGCGTTTTGTGTCTTTGCGCTCTGGTCGGGTGTTTGGTCAGTTTTTTCGGTGTGCTCAGGCATTACAAGCCTTGCCGCGTGAAATTTGCCGATAAGCTGTCAAAATAACGCTTTGCGGAGCAGAATTTATCCCGTTTGGAACGACATTCGTTCCGGCGGGTTTTTTTGTGCCAGACCAGCGGCAGGAAAGACCGATATGAATATTGTCTAAACAAAAAAACTTGCTTTTGTCAAAAAAATGTGTTATCGTGCACATGATAAAATACAATTATGTTTAATTAAAATTAACTTATTATGGAAAAGACATACATAGAAGTTTATGATGGTCTAAAAAAAGTTTCTGTTCTGAAGGAAATCATCAAATTTACGAAAAAAGATTTTATTCAGCCTAACGCAAGTGACTTTATTTTAAACGCGGTGAGGCAAGAAGAGGGAAAAGCTTCGGAAACAATAATTCCCGAAGATCTTATTGTCGAGTTTTTTAAGCTGCCAAATGTAACGGAGATTGCGCTTGAGTATGTCAAACATGGACACAAGTTTAGCGAATATGCGCAGTTCAAAGTCTTTAAGCTGCCAAACGCGGCTGAGATTATATTTGAATATGTCAAACACGAGCACAAGCTTTGCGGCTATGCGCAGATTGAAGTTTTTAAACTGCCAAACGCCGCGGAGATTATACTTGAATGTGTCAAACACGGACATGAGCTTGACAAATGTGTACATAGCAAAATTTTTACTCTGTCAAATGTCGGCGATATTATGCTTGAGTATGCCAAACACGGTTGGATTCTCAGTAATGATGCACAATATAAGGTATTTAAGCTGCCCAATGCCAACGAGATCATGTTAGAGTATACCAAACACTACGTTTGTCTCAGCGGCTATGCACAGCTCAAGATCTTCAATTTGCCGGATGCCGATGAGATAGTGTATCAGTGTCTTCAAAATGGCAGTATTTATACTGAGGATGCACTGCTTAAACTCCTTGATCTGCCATATGCCGAAGCGCTTATGAGCATACCTTGTGACAAAAAACAGTTCACAATCTTTGCTTCCGTGCGAGAAAAAATCTCTAAAATGCCCAATGCGGACGAAATCGTTAGGCAAGTAGGAAACAGTTTCCTTTTCGACTGTGATGAATTGCAAAAGAAGCTCAATAATCGCGAGTCATTAAGCGAAGAAGAGTTGAAAGATACTCTCGAAATGCACAGGCTAATACAAGAAAAAGTGCAGCAGCGATGGGAGAACTTAAAAATTGAAAGGAATGACTTTCTCAAAGAACAGGAAAAAAGGCGACGCAGATTCAACGAAATAAAGGAAAAATCTGCTCTTTCAGAAGTGTAGTCAAACAATAGATTTTTTTAATTCAAAAGCGGTTGTTTCGATATGGAACAACCGCTTTTATTTTTTTGTCGGGCAGTGAGACAGGCGGACATTCCACATGCGCAGATTATTCGCCTTGTTGCCGAAAACGGCAAATTGAGCCTGCTTTGAAAGGCAGACGGGGCGGACAAGGCCGGCGGGGCGGTTGGCGCGGTCTTGTCAGGTGTGGCAGTTTTTATTCATGGATGTGCTTTTTTTGATGGATTTTTGAATCTTTTGGTGGTATAAAGCGCGCATAGAGAATCTGTGAGGCTCTATGGTTTGCTTTTTTGTGTGCAAACTAAAGCTTATTAATTAACTAACTTTAAGGAAAATAACATAATGTCTGAAGTTAAGATGAAAATGATGGACGGTAACGAAGCCGCGGCTTCCGTTGCCCACCGCATGAACGAAGTCTGCGTTATTTACCCGATTACCCCGTCTTCTCCGATGGGCGAATGGGCTGATGCGTGGTCTGCCGCCAACCAGAAAAACCTCTGGGGCGTTGTTCCTGAAGTTCAGGAAATGCAGTCCGAAGCCGGTGCCGCCGGTGCCTGCCACGGCGCTTTGCAGGCCGGTTCTTTGACAACCACCTTTACTGCTTCTCAGGGCTTGCTCCTGATGATTCCGAACATGTATAAAATCGCCGGCGAACTGTCGCCGTTTGTTATGCATGTTGCCGCCCGTTCTCTGGCTTATCATGCTTTGTCAATCTTCGGCGACCATTCAGACGTTATGTCCTGCCGCCAGACAGGTTTTGCAATGCTTTGCTCCAACTCGGTTCAGGAAGTTCATGACTTTGCCGCGATTGCCCAGTCTTCAACACTGCGTGCCCGTGTTCCGTTCATGCATTTCTTTGACGGTTTCCGTACTTCTCACGAAATCAAGAAAATCAAACTGCTGTCCGATGACGATTTGAGAGCAATGCTTGACGGCATTAACGTTAATTTTGTTGCTGACCATGCGCTGCGCCCGGAAGCTCCGGTTATCCGCGGTACGGCTCAGAACCCGGACGTTTTCTTCCAGGGTCGCGAAGCCTGCAATAAATATTATGACGCGGTTGAAGGCATTGTTCAGGAAGAAATGGACAAGTTTGCAAAAATCAGCGGCCGTCAGTACAATGTCGTTGACTATGTCGGTCCGAAAGACGCCGAACAGGTTATCGTTATTATGGGTTCCGGTGCGGAAACGGTTGAAGAAACCATTAATTATCTCAACAACAACGGTTACAAAGTCGGTTTGGTCAAAGTTCACCTGTACCGTCCGTTCCCGACCAAGTCTTTCCTGAAGGCTTTGCCGGAATCCGTCAAGACAGTCAGCGTTCTCGACAGAACAAAAGAATCCGGTTCTATCGGTGAACCTTTGTATCTTGATGTTGTTGCCACATTGACACAGGCTTTTGCCAACGGTGAAATCAAAGCTATGCCGAGAATCGTCGGCGGACGCTACGGCCTGTCTTCTAAAGAATTTACCCCGGGTATGGTTAAAGCCGTTTATGACAACGGTGCTGCCGTTAAACCGTTGAACGGTTTCTCCGTCGGTATTGAAGACGATGTTACCCACAAATCTCTGCCGTTCAGCGATGATATCGACACTGAGGGCAAGGATGTTGTCCGTGCTGTTTTCTTTGGCTTGGGTGCAGACGGTACTGTTGGTGCCAACAAAAACTCAATTAAGATTATTGCCGAAGACGCCGGCAAATACGGTCAGGGCTATTTCGTTTACGACTCCCGCAAATCCGGTTCCATGACGACTTCTCACCTGCGTTTCTCCGATAACCCGATTAAAGCGGCTTATCTGATTAACAAGGCTGATTTTGTCGCCTGCCACCAGTTCCCGTTCATGTCTAAAGTGGACATTTTGAAAATTGCCAAACCGGGTGCTACTTTCCTGTTGAATGCTCCTTATGACGGACAGGAAGTTTGGAAGCACCTGCCGCGCGAAGTTCAGCAGCAGATTATTGACAAGAAGATCAACTTCTACTCAATCAATGCTGTTGATGTTGCCCGCAAGACCGGCATGGGTCAGCGCATTAACACCATTATGCAGACCTGCTTCTTCGCCATTTCCAACATTTTGCCGAAAGACGAAGCAATCGCGCAGATTAAAAACGCTATTAAGAAGACTTACAGCAAGAAGGGCGATGCTATCGTTCAGAAGAACTTTGCTGCCGTTGACGCTACTTTGGAACATCTGACGAAAATTGACGTTCCGGCTCAGGCTGATTCTGCTATCCGTATGCAGGCTCCGGTTCCGGCTGACGCTCCTGAATTTGTCAAGAAGCTGACAGGCGAACTGATTGCCGACCGCGGCAACGAGCTGCCGGTTTCCGCTTTTGCCGAAGTTGCCGACGGTACTTGGCCGACAGCAACAACTCAGTATGAAAAACGCTGTATCGCAACCGAAATCCCGGTTTGGGATCCGGATACCTGTATCCAGTGCGGCAAGTGCTCTATCGTTTGCCCGCACGCTGTTATCCGTATGAAGGTTGCTTCTGAAGAAGAACTCAAGAACGCGCCGAAAGGCTTTAAGTCTGCTCCTTACAAAGGAAAAGAATTTGCCGGCAAGCAGTTCATCTGGCAGATGTCTCCGGAAGACTGCACAGGCTGCGGTATCTGCGTCAGCGCCTGCCCGGCCAAGAACAAGGCTGATCCTTCCCGCAAGGCTATCAATATGGATCATATCGAAAACCATCTGGATGAGCAGAAAGAATGCTGGAAGTTCTTTGAGACTCTGCCTTATGTAAAACGTACCGAAGTTGCCAAGAATCTGCCGAAGACAACGCAGATGATTCAGCCGTTGTTCGAATTCTCCGGCGCTTGCGCAGGCTGCGGTGAAACGCCTTACATCAAATTGCTGACACAGCTCTTTGGTGACAGAATGGTTGTTGCCAATGCAACCGGCTGTTCTTCAATTTACTCAGGCAACCTGCCGACAACCCCGTACGCCAAGGATGAAAAAGGCCATGGTCCGGCTTGGGCGAACTCTTTGTTTGAAGACAACGCCGAATTCGGTTTGGGTATGAGATTCTCCATCGACCAGCAGGAAAATGTTGCAAAATCTCTGCTGAATAATCTGAAAGACAAAATCGGTGCCGAGTTGGCTGAAAAGATTTTGGCCAATCCGCAGGCTACCGATGCCGAGATTGACGCTCAGCGCGGCCTTGTTGCCGAACTTCGCGCTAAACTGGCCGGTATGAATGATGCGGAAGCCAAGCATTTGAGCAAGATTGCCGACTACCTGATTAAGAAATCCGTTTGGATTATCGGCGGTGACGGCTGGGCTTATGATATCGGCTTCGGCGGTTTGGATCACGCTATCGCTTCCGGCAAGAATGTTAATATTCTTGTTATTGATACGGGCGTTTACTCCAACACCGGCGGACAGCAGTCCAAGGCTACCCCGATGGGTGCTTCTGCTAAGTTTGCGACAGCCGGTAAGGAACTGCCGAAGAAAGATTTGGCGATGATTGCCATGTCTTACGGCAATGTTTATGTGGCTCAGGTTGCCATGGGTGCTAACGACTCTCAGGTTATTAAAGCTATGAACGAAGCGGAAGCATTTGACGGTCCGTCCATCATTATTGCTTACTCTCACTGTATCGCTCAGGGCTTCAATCTGGCTGACGGTCTGGATCACCAGAAAGCCGCCGTTGAAACCGGCAGCTGGCCGCTGTACCGCTACAACCCGAACAACATTAAAGACGGCAAGGCGCCTTTGACCCTTGATTCAAAAGCTCCGTCCCGTCCGTTGTCCGACTTTATGTCCAATGAAGTTCGTTTCCAGATTGTCAACAAGATGAATCCGGAACGCTATGAATCTCTGATGGAAAAATCATCCGAGAACCTCAAAGCTAAACGCGAGCTGTTGGAACATATGGCTGAGTTCAAAGTTCAGGAATAATTTTGTTATTTCTGTTGAGCTTGAAAATGCCCCGGGGTTTTTCCTCGGGGCATTTTTGCAGGCACGGCCTGCTGCGGAAAGTCCGCTGTTGGTTGTCCCGTGTCTAAGAAGGCGCGTTGGAAGCTGTGGCAGCTTCACCCCATCGGTTCGCCGCTGGCTGTTCCGTGCATAATGAGGCGCGTTGCTCAAATTGTGCCAGCCGGGAGAAAGAGAAATGTCATTGTCGGACTAGATCCGACAATCCAGGTTAAACAAAGCTTCCATATTTTCACCTGGATCCCCGGGTCGCACTGCGTTTGCCCGAACATGACGTTCTTTGTGGGGGCGGAACTGCATGACAATGGCTATGTGGTTTGGGTAGTGTCTTCGTCCGGTTCTTGTTCCCGGGGGAGAATGTCGATGATGAGGTTGTATCCCATTTTATCAAGATAAGACCAGAGTTCGGAGAGTGACCAGGTGTAAAGTTCTTTTTTGCCGCTTTCGATAAGCATGACTTTTAAGGGCGTCAGGCCGGTAATGTTTGGCATATCTTCAAAGATAAAGTTTCGTTTGCGGCGGCAGTTGCGCAATTTTGCGCCCAGCCTTTTGAAGAAATCGGTTTTGCTCTTTTTCTTTTTCATTTTCTAAAGCTCCTTTGTTTGGGGAAAACAAAACCGCCAGAGGGAAATCCTTATGGCGGTGGAGCTCAAAAACTGTAACTGGACAGTCGCCGTTATTCAATATATTACCGGCACTCCACCTGGAGGTGGATGTTTTACCAGTTAGGTGTTTTTGAGACACCGCAGACAGAACGCCTGTCTGCAAGAGAGAGTGTAACGAAGATGCGGGGAAATGTAAAGCTCTTTTTTGCGGGACAGGCATGAGGTGTAGTTAGGTGACAATTTGCCGTATGGTGAAGGCGGGCAGAAAAAATCCCGGTTGATGAAAATCATCACCGGGATTTTGTTATTCAGGTCTTATTTTTCAGAGAAAAAAGGGACATCCGGTGTTGTTTGCAGGTAATCAATGAAATGAGCGAGGTTTTCGCCGCCTTCATATTTTCCGACAAACTGTTGGTATGCTTCCAAATCCTCAGCAAGACCTTCATCATAACTGTCTTTTGTAAAAGAACCGCGGGCGTGAAGATCGCTGAGGATAATATCCAAAACGGCTTCTTCATGCGCTGTTCCGTACAAAAGTTCGGCGTAGTTCGGCCAGCCCATATTGGAGAACTTACAGATGAGTTCCTTAAAAACAGACCAGTCGGCTTCGGCGACGCCGGGCATTAGATACCTCTCGGGGTTTTCAGATGAACTGCTGCCGTCAAAGGTGACGGTGTTTTTCATCAACGGGCCGAGACAGGCGGCGATGTAACCAAGCATTGTTTCTGACAGATGTCCGTCAACCACCTTTAAGTTGGTGATTATCGGGCAATGTGCCAGAACAAAGTTGATTTTTACATCTTTAAACTCCGGTGCGGCAGCCTTCAGCAGAAATTCGGCAAGGAGCCGCTTGTCATAACTGAAGTTTCCCGAGCAGAGGATGTAAGTCACTTCGCTGCGTCCGGTTTCTTTGGCAAACAGGTAAAGTTCGTCAAAGTTTCCGGCAGTATCCATGTCTTTGCAAACACGTTCATTGGCGCGAACATACTTGCTTGGGGCAAGATGTTCAAGGGCATTGAGGTAAGCGTTGTATTCGCTGCCGACCATAATTCCCCGTTCACGATTGAAAACGGTTTCATACAATCCTTTGTTGCCGCTTTTGCCTATTGCCAGCAGAGGCAGAAGCTCGTCGTGTTGTTTAGCGTAAAAACGTATGATTTCAAAGGCGCAAAGGTGCGCGGTCATCATACCGGAGAAGCAGACCAGAACGGGGTTGACCATATCTTCCGGGAGATTATACAGGCTTGTGACACGCGCTGTGGACAGAAAGCCCTGGGCGTTGGCATAAGTGTATTTTTCTCCGGGACGGCAGCCGCCGATTTGTTCGGCATATTCCAAAACGGGCAGCCATTTTGCTTCGTCCAATTTACGCGGTTCCAATGCTCCGACTTTGTCAGCGATAAAGCGGCGGCCGTCAGCATTGCATTTGTAACCATTTTCTTTCAGTAATCCTTTGATTGTGCTTTTTACATTTTCCATAATTGTACATATTTTAGTTAATAATAATGTTATCACTTATAACAGTAGCATAATTTGACAAAATATTCAAGAGTAATTCTGCTATTAATATATAAATCTTTAGTATATGTTATGAAAAAAAGTACGAAAATGGCAGATGTGGTATGGTGGGGCGAGCGGAGGAAGAAGGTTCTTTTGCTTGGTTGTGTTCTTGTTGAGGGCTTTAGATGCCGGAGTCGATAGTTGGCAATTGGCAAGCGATAGCGCAGACAGAGTCTTTTGGTGCGAACGAGCTTGCCTGGGATGAACAAGTTCAGGGAGACATTGAAAGATGGTTGAGGAGAGGATTTTCATAATGACATTCAGGTGGAGGGGGGGAAGAAGGGCAAAAAAAATCCCCAAACGGTGAAGTTTGGGGAAAGGGCAGTTTTATTCTTCGCCGAAAAGCGGAAAATAAAACGGCAGGCTCATGACATCACGGCTGCGGTTTTTGAAATATATCAAAGACCGATAACCTGATGAGTCAAAGTTGCCATCCATCTTTGTAGCGTCAATTGAGGTGCTGTAACGTTGCTGTGCAAGATTTTTATCCCGGCACTGCACAATATTCAAAAACTTGCCGTTCGGCAAACCAAAGCAGGCTCCGGCAACATCTTGCGGATTATGCCAATTTATTCCTTTGACATTATAGACTTCCTGCGGCGTATAGTTATACGCGGCGTCTATTTTGAACGAAGCGTCTTTGCCGGGTCCTTCGGCATTGCGAACAATAACGCGGCTGCCGTTTCCGTCCTTTTCACAGTCAATCTGCGGTTTGTCGCCATAGCAGGGGAAGACAACAGTCGTATCCTGCTGCGGTTTCAGGCCGTCACCCGGAAGCGCGGTAAGCTCGGCAAAATTGCTGGAGTCAATAGGCGGTAAGTTTTTTTGGTAGAAGTATTGCGGCATAATCAGAATTCTGGTCGTGCGCTTTTCTTTGTCCTCTATTCCGAGCAGTAAGGTTAGAATATTTTCGCTTATTCCGACGTCTGTGGGGGAAAGGTCAAAGTTTGCTTTGACCGTATATTTCATTCTCATTGCCAGACACGGGTTGTGTGCGGAAAGAAGAATGACGAGAAGATGGCCATTGGCTTTGGTTAAGGCCAGGCCACGCACATCTGTTGCCAGTGTTAGTCCGCTTCCGCCAAGTTCGTATAGGTCAAAAGCTTCAATTTTTTTAGAGTATCCCACATTGGCCGTACAACTTTCATATGCCTTGAAGTTGTATTCTTCCCGGAATTTGTAAGCTTTCGGGCCGAAATAGGTGTCTGAAATGCGAAGACCTTGGTCGCTCAGTTTGTACGAGAATAAATCAGTGGTGGGCAGGACGATGATTTCATCTTTGGTGATTTCAATCGGTTCTGTCGCGCTGACGTTTCCGCCGCTGCCGTTGCATGACATGGTTACTGCACTCATAATTGCCAAAATGGCAAAGTTCAAAATAATACTTAACTTTTTCATACTACATAAAAATTTAAAATTAATAATAGGTTATTGGACAAAATACTAGCACTATAAATTTAAATTGCAATCTTTTATTTTAAACACTAAATTTATATTTGGCTTTTATACTCCAAAGAAAAGGATTTTACGGGGAAAGTTATGGAACACATTAATTCGAAAAAGATTGCCGAAATTGTTTATTCAACCTCCAGCGTGGTGGATGCGGATATTAGCGAAGTGGTGACTGACAGCCGCAAAGCCGGGAAGGACAGCCTGTTTGTGGCGATTAAGGGTGAAAAATTTGACGGGCATGATTTTGTGGAAGAGGTTATCAGCCGCGGTTGTCCGCTGGTTTTGGTTGAGCATTTGAATCCGGCGGTGCCGGCGGTGCGCCAGATTGTGACGGCGGATACGGTGGAGGCCTATGGGAGAATCGGTGCTTATAACCGTTCGCGCTTCAAGGGAAAAGTTATCGGCCTGACCGGAAGCGCCGGCAAGACCACGACCAAAGAAGAAATTAAGTTCCTGCTCAGCCGTTTTGGCGATGTTTATGCCACCGAGGGAAACCACAATAATCATATCGGGGTGCCGGAAACGCTGTGTAACCTTAATGCCAGCGCAGATTATGCGGTTATTGAAATGGGCATGAGCGCCAAAGGCGAGATTTCACGGCTGACTTCTTTTGTGCAGCCGGATATTGCGCTGGTGACTAATGTTTATCCGATGCATCTTGAGTTTTTTGAGAATTTTAAGGGGATTGCCGAGGCTAAGGCCGAGATTTTTGAGGGGTTGCCCAAGGGCGGCACAGCGATTATCAACGGTGATGCCAATTATGCCGATTTGCTCGTGGAACGGGCAGACGAGCGGCAGGCGCGGGTGGTTTTGTTTGGCAGCGCCAATGTGCCGGAAGTTACGCCTGAAGGGGAAGGCTGTCGTGTCAGAGCAGAAGTCGGCGGCAAAAAGCTGGATTTTCTGCTCAGCGAATGCGGCGAGCATCATGTTTACAATGCTTTATGTGCTTTGACGGTGGTTGATGTTTTGGGGTTGGATGTAGCGCAGGCTGCGGCGTATCTTAAGGATTTTGGCTCATTGCCGGGGCGCGGGCAGCGGTTGAAGCTTCGTCTGCCGGACGGCCGCGGGATTTATACGCTGATTGACGACAGTTACTCCGGGCAGCCGGAATCAATGAAGCTGGCGATTGAAAACCTGAGCCGTGTGCAGGCTTGTCCGGGGCGGAAAATCGCCGTGCTCGGCAAAATGGCCGAATTGGGTGCCGCCTCCCGCGAGAAGCATATTGAAATCGGGCAGGCGGTTGATGCCGCCGATGTTGACATTGTTATCGGCGTTTGTCCGGAAATGAAGGATATGCTGGCACAGCTGGATGCCGGACGGGAGCAGTATTATTTTGAAAATAAAGAGGGTTTGGATGAATTTTTATTAAATAACCTGTTGCAAAATAATGATATTGTCCTTATAAAGGGAGCAAGGTATTCTTCAAAACTCTATCAGGTGACGGAAAGTCTGGTTGAAAAAGGAAAGTAAGGGGGCTGAATTATGAAATGTCCGTTTTGCGGCTGCGACGATACGCAGGTGAAAGATTCCCGAAACGCCGATGACAACACCTCTATCCGCCGGCGACGGGAGTGTCCGGAATGCGGGTCGCGTTTTACGACCTATGAGCGGGTGCAGCTCCGCGATTTGATTGTGGTTAAGAAAAACGGCGAAAAGGTGCCTTTTGACCGCGATAAGCTGGCGAAGTCAATTTATCTGTCGGTGCGCAAGCGTCCGGTGGACGATGAGCGCGTGGAGAAAATCGTAACTTCCATTCAGCGGCGGCTGGAGCTTATGGGCGAGGGAGAAATCTCGTCAGGAACTATCGGCGCCTATGTTATGGAGGCGCTGTCGACGCTCGACCACATCGCTTATATCCGTTTTGCTTCGGTTTATAAAGATTTTCGCGAAGTGAAAGATTTTGAGGATTTTGTGGACACAATCGACCGATTGGCCAAGCCGGAGCTGTTTGAAGATAACAAAAAAATTGAAGACTAAGAGGATATTATGGCAAAGTTTATTTCAGAAAAAATCAGAATGAAATCGGAATCCCGTCTGGCGGCGGTGCAGGCAACTTATATGATTGCTTTCGGGCAGCTGCCGGTCGACCAGGTGATTAAGGATTTTACCGACGGCGTTGTCGGGCGCTTTGTGATTGATGAAGATCCGGTGACGGAAGCCGAGGAAATGGTTGAAGTTTCTGAAATGGACAAGCCTTATTTCAGCGAAATTGTCCGCGGCGTACAGAAGAACAAGGAAGCCCTTGAAAAGAGCCTGTCTCTTTATCTGGCCGAGGGATATTCCTTTGAACGCATGGACGGCACGTTGCAGGCCTTGCTTTTATGCGCTATGTATGAGATACTGAATACACAGGATATTGACGCGAAGATTATCGTTAAGGAATATGTCGATTTGGCGTATGCTTTCTTCTCCAAAAAAGAGCCGAAGATGGTGAATGCGCTGCTTGACAGCATTATTAAAAATCTTGCGTAAATAGTTTATGCTGTTATCCGTCCGCAGCAGCGGGTGGGGCGTTTTGTGCTTTTTGAGTTTATGAAGATTGAAAAATGGCTAAGTTAAAGATTTACACATATCCGCATCCGGTTTTGAAAAAGCGGGCAGAAAATGTTGCTCAGGTAGATGATGAGCTGCGCCGCCTGCTTGATGATATGTTGGAAACAATGTATGATGCCGTCGGCGTCGGGTTGGCCGCGCCGCAGGTCGGCGTGTCAAAGCGCGTTTTGGTGATTGATTATGAACGCGAGGAGGACAAGCCCGGAAAGCCGATGTATTTTATCAATCCCGAAATCGTTTGGACTTCTGAAGAGCGCGTCGTCGGCAATGAGGGGTGTTTGTCTGTACCGGGGCAGCATGCCGAGGTTGAGCGCTATGCGGCCATTCGTGTGCGTTATCTGGATTATTACGGCAAGCAGCAGGAAATTTTGGCCGATGATTTTCTGGCCATTGTGTTACAGCACGAAATCGATCATCTTGACGGTATTTTATACATTGACCATTTGAGCCGCCTGAAAAGAAATATGCTGATTAAAAAAATGCAGGCACGGCCTGTTGCGGAAAGTTAGCTGTTGGTTGATTGTGCATAAGGAAGCACTGCGTGCGGCGGGGAGCCCCCGCGGGCGCAGGCACGGCCTGAGCGATCGGTTCGCTGCTGGTTGTCTCGTGCAGAAAGAAGCGCGTTGCTTAGATAGGGGCTGCCGGGAGATAAAAAACGATAACATTCTGTTATCGTTTTTTTATTATTTAGCAAGTCCCGCCCGTCCATTTTAGTGAGCTTGAATTCTCATATGAACTACATGCGCTCATACAGTCTTCATAATCAGTATTGATAACAACTTGTCCTGTTGCTGTACAGGTTGTTACCGGGCCGTCACCGCATTGGCATTCTTCTTCCAGGTGACAGCTGTAGCGTACTCTGTTGCTTGCTCCTTCCCATGTATTCATTGGAGAACAGCCAGTAAGCCTAGTGCTGCCATAATACATCTTATTTGCGCATTTGTAACAATTACTGCCGCAACTTGTGTATGATGTAAACAGTTCCTGACTGCCGGAACAGGTAGGTTTTTCTTCCCAATATTCATAAGGCCCCGAATATCCATAGGGGCAGCTATCGTCACAGCAGCTTGCGTAGGGATAATAGCAGGTTTTAGTACCGCACTCATTCGTTGTAGACCCGCCGCAGCCGCCGGGATTGCTTTCCGACGTTCCGCTGGGGCAGGCATTGTTGCAGGGGCGGCACTTGTCATAGAGAGTTGTCGAACCGGAAAGACAGGTTTTGGCGCCGCTTTCCGGACCAAACTGACATTTCTGAAAACCGGTGCAGGGGTTGGGTTTTATTTTGTAGCGCAAGCCGAGCGAACAATGGTTGCAGGCCTCCCCGTCCTGAACATAGCCGTTGGGAACAGTTGAATTATTATAGCCGCTGGGGCAAGACGTTTTGCAACATTCCTTGCAGCTTGAATATGTCGTCACGCCATTCACTGTACAGGATGTAGCTCCGGCAGCGCCGCCGCATTCACAGGATTTGTACGAACTCGGACATTGGCAGGACGCATATTTTCCGCCGCAGGCCTCGCCCACGCCGCTCTGC
>ERZ780157.896-NODE-896-length-35058-cov-3.339199_pt1 | contig 35058 bp, 32 predicted proteins | sample MGYA00511169_ERZ780157 | MGnify/ENA primary metagenome ERZ780157 (study PRJEB29588, sample SAMEA1965149) | human gut metagenome | biome: human gut; feature: human-associated habitat; material: faeces | place: Denmark | collected 2008/2010 ...
CCGCCGCCCCCAAACCCTTCGCCGATGCTTTTATTGAAACGAATCCTGTCAACCTCGAATATTTCAACGAGGTCTGTTCAGACATCCATTCGGATAATCGAATCTCTGCTTTGCTCGAATTTGATTTGGATGAAGGTCGGGTCAGTGTTTACGACGGCTTGGATAACGAATGGCAAACCTACTCCCTGCGTGATTTTTCCGTTGCGGCTTATAAAGCATTCCGCTCCGATTACCGAAGCGAGGAAGGGCGTCGTGAAATATTCAATAGCAGCCTTGCGGGGAAAGAACTTAGTTTTTCGGAAGAACCATCAAATGATATTACAGTATCTGATATGAAGATGTAACCGCCGTGTCTGCCCCTGTGTCGCCCTGTGAGGCAAAATGGTTGCAATCCCCGACCGAGTCCCCCATCACAACAAAACAGGCGAAATAACGGCTTTCAGGAGGTGACTGTGCAATGCGGAAAATCGGCGGTTCAGCCGTCCGATTTTACTTGCAGGAATAAGAGCCGGGGTTGCAATGCTCCCCGACTCGGTTCACATCGGACGGCAGAGCCGACCGTTAAAGGGCTTTTCGCACTTTCACAATCGGGGTCGCAATAAACGCATTTTCAAGACTTCGGGGTCGGAATTGCAAATATGCCCCATTGTACAAAGAAACATATCGGCGTTGATGGCTCAAAAAAGGAGGTTGCGCATAAAATGTATGCGCAACCTCCTTTGCCGAAAAAGCCTTATTTTATGCGGTTTTTCAACAGAAGGAGATGATGAAAAATGGACGAAACAAAAAAGAAATTTGCTCTGTGGGCATACCCTACCACACTGGAAAAGGTGGAACGCTTGTATCGTTTGGATAACTGCCGAAGCAAATCAGAGTTCATAGAAAAGGCAGTTTTATTTTATGCCGGATATGTTTGCACAGAGGACTGTCGCGAATACTTTCCGGAAGCCATCGTCAGTACAATCCAAGGGTCGCTTGACTCTTTCGAAAATAGAATGGCATCCTTGCTGTTTAAGTATGCTGTAGAACTTGCAATGACGATGCATGTATCGGCTGCAAACTTCCGTGTGGATGAAGATACACTTGCCCGGCTCAGAGGAAAGTGTGTCAATGAAGTCAAGAGACTCAACGGCAAAATTTCATTCGATGACGCTGTCCGCTATCAGAAAGGCAGATAATGATGGCGAGATTTATTTTGAAGTGGAGATATATAAAATCAGGTTCAGCAAAACACGGTACGAATCTTGTAAAATATATTGCCATTCGAGAAGGCGTGGAAAAATGCGATGAATCATGGAAACATCAGTCTGCGACGACGGAACAGCAGCGTCTTATCAAGCAGCTTACCGAGGACTTTCCCGATGCGGTGAACAGTTTTGAGTACCAGGACTATATCAATGCTCAAACAAAAAGCACAGCCTCAGAATTTATAAGCAGAACCATCGAAGAAAATCTCGACCTCATCGGTAAGAAAGAAAACTATGTCGGGTACATTGCTATGCGGCCGAGAGTTGAGAAACAAGGCGCTCACGGTTTGTTTTCGCAAACGGACAGACCGATAGATCTTTCTGCCGTATCAAAAGAGGTTGCGGAACACGAAGGCGCGGTATGGACAACTATCATGTCTCTTCGCAGAGAGGACGCAGAGAAACTTGGCTATGATAATGCAAAGGCATGGCGTGATCTGCTTCGAGGTCAGGCAAACAAATTGGCAAAAGCCATGGGCATTCCTCTCGGCGACCTGCGTTGGTATGCCGCATTTCATAATGAGGGCAACCATCCGCATATTCATTTGATCTCATACTCGGCAGGGAAAGAACCGTATATGACCGAGCAGGCATTACAAACATTCAAATCAGACTTTGCCCGAGAGATTTTCAAGAACGACCTCTATCACACATACCAGGACATGACCGCACACAGGAACGAATTGCGCAGAACCGGCAGAGATAAAATTGCGGAAATTGTTCAGCAGATCAATAACAGCGCATATGAAAACGAAACTGTTGTGACGATGCTTCGGGAACTGTCAAAGACGCTTGAAAATTACAAGGGGAAGACGGTCTATGGTTATATGCCCAAGGCGGCAAAGAATCTGATTAACGGTGTCATCGATGAACTCGCCAAGGATGCTCGAATTGCAGAATTATATAATCTATGGTATGAGCAGAAAGAAAATGTTTTTCGCACCTATCAAGATACGATGCCAAAGCGCATCCCGCTATCCGCAAACAAAGAGTTCAACTCTATTAAGAATGCGGTTATCCAGGAAGCGCTCAACATCCTGCACAACAGAATTACCTTTGAGGAAGATATGCAGCGGGAAACGGAAACTCCCGAGGAAACAATGACCTATACAAGTGAAACTACCTCCAAGAGAAATCCGTGGACTGACCCCAACGATATGCATTGCCAATATATTATGGGACGTGAACTATTGGATATTGACTCCGAGAATTTCGATCCCGAGGAAGGTATTCGGCTGTTGACTCTTTCTGCAATGCAGGGATTTGATGTTGCAATGTATCGGCTTGGGAAACTGTACTTACAGGGTGAAGTGGTTGAGAAAAATGTTGGTGAAGCACTCCGATGGTTTTGGAAAGCGGATGCAAAGGGCAATCCCTATGCACAGTATCAGCTTGGAAAACTCTATCTTAAAGGCGAGGATGTGTCGGCAAATTATGCGACTGCACAAAGAATGTTTGAAATGTCAGTACGCCAGGGCAATGCATACGCGATGTACTCGCTTGCAAAGATGCATCTTCAAGGCACGGCGAAATACAGCGATATTCAATATGCCGTCCGGTTGTTCACGGAAGCAGCCAAACGGGGAAACCAATGGGCAGAGTATCAACTCGGAAAGATGTACCTCTACGGTCAGGGAGTTGATAAGGATTATGAATTCGCCGTACAGTTACTGACCTCCTCCGCAAGCAAAGGAAACGAGTATGCTCAACATATTCTTGATAACTACCATCCGTACACGCACAGTAGTTCGGCAACGGTATTGGCGTCTATGCGTCTCTTGGCGAGGCTTTCGCAAATCATCCGTGATGATGCAGAGAAAAGGAATACAAACAGCCGAACAATTGACCGCAAACTCATGCGAAAGATTGAGGAAAAGAAAATGGCTCAAGGTCAAAAAATGGGCTGATAATCAAGGAAAGGAGTTGCCATGGCAAACTATATTCACTACACGCAGGAACAAAAGGATCGTGCAAGGACAACCGATATTGTAGATTTATTGGAACGGCAAGGTGAACGACTGAAACGGTCAGGAAAAGAATATCAATGGCGCGACGGGTCTGAGAAGGTAACGATTCGAGGAAACCTGTGGTATCACCAGTATGAAGAAGTTGGCGGCGATGCTATAGACTTTGTCCGCAAATTCTATAATAAGAATTATCCCGAAGCAATGGAATATCTGCTTAACGGCTACGGCGGGACTCTGACTGCGGCACCGCCCATCGAGCAAAAAGAAAAAGCATTTAGCCTGCCGGAGAAAAACGATAATATGCGCAGAGTATATGCTTACCTTCTCTCTCGCAGAGGAATCAGCAGAGATGTTATAAATGCATTTGCCCGTAAGCAAATGATATACGAATCGCTCCCCCATCATAACGCTGTATTCGTCGGCTATGATACTAACGGAGTAGCGCGTCATGCGCACAAGCGCGGGACCGGCTCACAAAGTACCTACAAAGGAAACGCAGACGGAAGTCTTCCGGAATACAGTTTTCACTGGAACGGTACAAGTAACAGAGTCTTTCTTTTTGAAGCTCCGATTGATATGCTGTCATACATTACGATGAACCCGAACGGCTGGCAGCAAAATACTTATGCGGCATCCTGCTCCGTAGCAGACAGGGTGCTTTTTCAATGTCTTAAAGACAATCCGAATTTAACAGAGGTGTATTTGTGCTTTGACAGTGATACCGCAGGTCAATCAGCAGCAAAGAGAATTTCGGATAAACTGTTTGCGCAAGGCTATAAATCAGAAATCCTCGTTCCGACAAAAAAGGATTGGAACGAGGATTTAATTATGCAGAAGGAAGGTGAACAAGCGTGGACGGAACAATCATACTGACTATTGTGGCAACAATTATGTTCGCCGTTATCGGCGGCGTTACTCTCGCTTCTCACATCTATAATCTTAACAGTATCAAATCCAAAACCGTCGGAGACGGGCAGCATGGTACTGCGCGGTTCTCCACAAACTCGGAATTGAGACGAACCTATAAATACATTCCGTATGAACCGAAAGTTTGGAGAAAGAAAGCTAAGCAGGAAAATCTCAATTTGCCGCAGGGAGTGATATTGGGAGTAAAGAAAAAGAACGGCATTGATTACGCAATGGTTGATGATGACGATGTGCATACTCTTATGATCGGTGCGGCAGGCTGCGGTAAAACCGCTTTCTGGCTTTACCCCAATTTGGAATACGCCTGTGCCGCGGGCATGTCGTTTTTAACAACCGATACAAAGGGTGACCTGTATCGTAATTACGGAAATATAGCAAAGCAGTACTACGGTTACGATGTCGCTATTATCGACCTGCGCAACCCAACAAAATCGGACGGCAACAATCTTTTGCACCTCGTAAATAAGTATATGGACGAGTATAAGGCCCATCCCGAAAACATAGCACTGAAAGCAAAAGCCGAAAAATATGCAAAAATCATTGCTAAAACTCTGATATTCAGTGATGGTGATGCGGCATCTTACGGCCAAAACGCATTCTTTTATGATGCGGCCGAAGGTCTGATGACTGCGGTCATTCTCTTGATTGCCGAGTTTGCGCCGCCCGAGCAGAGGCATATTGTGTCTGTATTTAAACTGATACAGGATTTGCTTGCACCAAGCAGCGTAAAGGGAAAGAACCAATTCCAGCTCCTTATAGAAAAACTGCCGCCCGAACATAAAACGCGGTGGTTTGCCGGTGCCGCACTGAACACAAGCGACCAAGCAATGGCTTCTATCATGTCGACTGCGATGTCGCGTCTTAACGCTTTTCTTGATTCGGAACTCGAACAAATCCTTTGCTTTGATACGGCAATTGATGCCGAAAAGTTCTGTTCAAGCAAGTGTGCTATTTTTATTGTTTTACCCGAGGAAAATCCCGCAACTTACTTTATGGTGTCTCTTCTTCTGCAACAGTTATACAGAGAAATACTTACCGTTGCAGACGAACACGGCGGCGTATTGAAAAACCGTGTAATGTTCTACATGGACGAGTTCGGAACTTTGCCGGCCATCAGTTCCGCCGAGATGATGTACTCTGCATCCCGTTCCCGAAAGCTGTCACTTGTCAGCATTATTCAGTCATATAAGCAGCTTGAAAAGAATTACGGAAACGAAGGCGCAGATATTATCAAGGATAACTGTCAGGTAACTATTGCAGGCGGTTTTGCGCCAACCTCCGGAACGGCTGATGAAATCTCCAAATCCCTCGGCACTCGGACCGTTATGACAGGCTCGGTCTCAAGAAGCAAAAACGATCCTTCACAGAGCCTACAAATGACCGAAAGACCGCTCACGACCGCAGACGAACTCAAATCGCTGAAGAAAGGCAACTTCATCGTTATGAAAACAGGCACTCACCCATTTGTATCAAAACTGAAACTGTTCTTCAAATGGGGTATCGAGTTTGATACAGAGAAGTACACCGTCCCCGATAAAGGTGCTCGTAAAGTATACTATACGAACAAGGAGATTATCGAGAATAATATGCTCGAACAATATCCGGACTCCTACTATCCGCAGTCCCGTTCCGCTCGTAGATCAGCCTCAGGCGGACAAGCCTTGTCGCAAAGCAATGAACCTCTGTTCAGAGAACCGGAGCAGAGCGTCCGAACAGATTAAAGGCGGTGATTTCTTATGGCATATTACCGCAAATTATATGATCGAGACGAGCTTCCCTCAAGGGCAAAGCTCGTCTATATTTATCTTTACGACAGATGCGATAAGGAAAGAAAGGCATGGCCGAGCGTTAAAACCATTGCCAAAGAGTTGTCTATTTCCGATAAGACCGTCCGTCGAGCAATAAAGGACTTGGAAAAAGCGGGGCTTATTCGCAAGGAATATGCAAAGCGAAAAAACGGCTCGTTTACAAGCAACCGTTATTTTTTACTGTGATTCGCCAAGGGATTGGTCTGCTTACTATGTGTCAGTAGCCCTCTCCCATTTTGGTAGGCCAAGGAAGTACCCACTCTAAGATATATTACAGCAGAAGAATAGAAGACAGTAACAAAAGAACAGCAACGGTGGATAAACCTGCCGTTGCTGTTCGGTCTTTTATTGCTTATGCTTGCGATAAAACTCGACCATGAGTTTATTGAGAATGTCTTGCTGTTGTGCCGTAAGCCCCGGGCAATTGCTTGTGCCGCTCTTAAACTCGTGAATCATGGCGTGTATTATTTCTTTCTGCTCGTTTGATAATCCGTCCACAGAAACCATCTCTTCCTTGTCGATACCAACGAGGTAATCAAGCGAAACATTGAAGAATACGGCAATATCAGTAAGAACCTCCAATGGCGGGATTCGTAAATTATTTTCATAGGCGCAAATCACGGACTTGCTGCGATTTATTTTCTTTCCCAACGCCGCTTGAGACATATTCCGACTCATGCGAAGTTGCTGTAATCGTATTCCGAAATCGAACAACCTGTACACCTCCTGTAGTTCTATTTCAGTAATATTTTAATACACTTGCGTTTCGTATGAGTAAGCGCTATAATATTATTGTTCCGTATTAGTAGACTTTTATTATTTTTCCGTTCTCTAAAATGGAACAAAAGAAGAGAGAGGTATATGGTATGAAACTAATTTTTTGTATTGATGACAAGAGCGGGATGATGTTTTTCGGAAAAAGGCAAAGCCAGGATCAAAATCTAAGAGAATGGATACTCAACTATGTGCAAGGCTCAAAACTATGGATGAGTCCTTACTCCGCCAAACAGTTTGGAAACAACGCTTCTGTATCGGCTGATGGCGATTATATGAGCAAGGCAGAAGAAAATGATGTTTGCTTTATTGAGGATGGTTCGTATTCGACTGATAATGCGAATGAAATTGTGCTATGCAAATGGAATCGCCACTATCCTGCGGATAAGTTCTTTGATACCGACCTAAAAGCCTTTGGCTTCAAGAAGGTCAATACCGAAGACATCGCCGGAACCTCGCATGAGAAAATAACAATCGAAACATACAGGAGGTAACGGCGATGAAGGTATCACAGAAGTTATTAGCATTATTACTGTCTATTGCAATGTTGTTTTCCCTTGCCGGTTGCGGCTTGGATTCAATAGTGAGTGACAGTCCGGCATCAATCTCGGATACAAGCACCGATTCCGAAAGCCAAATTACCGACGGAAGCTCGGAAATCGACAAGCAAACAGAAATTGCCGACGAAGGCTCGGAATCCAATAAGCAAAAGGAAACCGCGAGTCCAAGCAGCAAGTCATCAAGTGTCGGAACAGGAACGGCAACCCCTGTTAAGCCCGCATCTGTCAGCGCGTATGCAGGAACTGCATATGTGGTTATCAATAACAATCAGCCGAACTTTTCAGCGACCGAATTAACTACAACAGGTTATGAGAAATACTCAGACCTTGATTCGCTCGGAAGATGCGGTGTTGCGCTTGCTTCGTGCGGCAGGGATATAATGCCGGGAGCAAACGAAACCCGCGGAAGCATCAGCAGCATTAAGCCCTCCGGATGGATTCAGGCAAAATATAATGGCATCTCTGGCGGATACTTGTGGAATCGTTGTCATTTGATCGGATGGCAACTCTCCGCCGAAAATGCCAATAGAAAAAACTTGATTACCGGTACTCGATACATGAACATCGAAGGAATGCTTCCGTTTGAAAACATGGTTGCGGACTACATAAAAGAAACGAATCATCATGTCGCATACAGAGTCACCCCCATATTTGAGGGGAATAATCTCGTGTGCAGCGGTGTCCAAATCGAAGCATATTCCGTAGAGGATAACGGAGAAGGAATCTGTTTCAATGTCTATTGCTATAATGTTCAGCCGGGTATAACTATCGACTATGCGACCGGCAACAGTTCCGGACCCGCGAGTGATAATACTTCGCAAGCAAAAGCGCCTGCACAAACCGAATCTACAACACAGCCCCCTGCCCAACCCGGCAACACAGAAACGGTATGGATATCTGCAACGGGCAAGAAATATCATAGAAAAAGCAGTTGCAGCAACATGAAGAATCCGTCACAAATCTCAAAATCCGATGCTATAAGCCGCGGATATGAGCCATGCAAAAAATGCTACTAATTACATAACTCTGTATAGAGACGCAATGAATAAGATCGATTAAGGGAGACACACCATGCCTCCCTTAATTATTTCAATAAGCACACTGTATTTTTTTCGTAGGTGACGACCAAAATCAACACCTATCAGCCGTTCCCTTTGCTTTCTGCTGAAATCTATTGCGTGAACGGATGAAATATGCTATAATATAGTATGTATCTTTATATGCAGTATAAAAAGTGCCTTGGAGGAAAGTTATGACCGTAAGATACGATAAATTATGGAGTCTCATGAAGACAAACAAGATGAAAAAAAGTGAACTTGCAAAAGCTGCAGAAATATCTCAAAGTACAATGACAAAACTGAATCAAGACCGCGTTGTGTCTATGGATGTTATGCTCCGCCTTTGCAAAATTTTTCATTGCGATATCGGCGACATAATGGAAGTAGTTGAGGACTGAATAGTGGAGGAAAAGTAATGTTAACAGGTGCATTAAAAAATAAAGTGGATTCAATTTGGGAAATGTTCTGGACGGGCGGAATAACAAACCCCCTCGATGTCGTAGAACAGATGACATATCTTATGTTCATTCACGATTTGGATGAAACCGATGCAAAGAGAGCAAAAAGCAGCATGATGCTTGAACTGCCTTACACAAGTATGTTCGAGGGGCATGATGAATACAAATGGTCGTGTTTTCGTGACTATCCTGCCGAGAGAATGTATGAACTTATGCAAGGTGAGATATTCCCGTTTATCAAGAATCTTCATGGTAGCAAAGAAAGCACTTACGCAAAATATATGTCTGATGCAATCTTTAAGATTCCTACTCCCCAATTGCTTTCAAAAATTGTTGATGCAATTGATGAGATGTATCAAGAGATGGCAAAAGAAATTGAAACAGACACCAAGGGCGATGTTTACGAGAGTTTGCTCTCCAAACTTGCAACCGCAGGCGTAAACGGTCAGTTTAGAACTCCTCGCCACATCATTCGCATGATGGTAGAGATGCTTGACCCCAAGCCCGATGATACAATCTGTGATCCGGCATGTGGTACTTCGGGATTCCTTGTTGCTGCGGGTGAATATCTCAAGGGAAAATACAAGGACGATATCTTCTATAACAGAGAAAAGAAAGACCACTACAACAATCATATGTTCTATGGGTACGATATGGATAGAACGATGCTCCGTGTTGGTGCAATGAATATGATGACTCACGGAGTTGATAATCCCAACATCGAATACAGAGATAGTCTGTCTGATCAAAATCCAGACTCCAACAGATACTCCATCATCCTTGCCAACCCTCCGTTCAAAGGAAGTCTTGATGCTGATACGGTATCAACCGACTTACTCAAGGTTTGCAAAACCAAGAAAACCGAATTGCTGTTTTTGGCTCTATTCCTCCGTATGTTGAAAATAGGTGGTCGCTGTGCGTGCATAGTTCCCGATGGAGTACTCTTTGGCTCGTCCACAGCACATAAGGCTATTAGACAGGAAATCGTTGAAAAAAACAGACTTGAAGCTGTGATCTCCATGCCCTCCGGTGTATTCAAACCCTATGCAGGTGTTTCCACGGCAATCCTTATCTTCACCAAAACCGGGCATGGCGGAACTGATAAAGTTTGGTTTTACGATATGAAGGCTGATGGGTTTAGCCTTGATGATAAGCGAAGTTCCATCAACGAGAATGACATTCCCGACATAATTGCCCGATTCCATAACCTTGATGCGGAGGAAAGCCGTGAGCGCACAGAGCAGAGTTTCTTTATACCCAAGAAAGAAATCGTGGATAATGGTTACGATCTCTCTATAAACAAGTATAAAGAAACCGAGTACGAAGTTGTTGAGTATCCATCCACCGATGAACTCCTTACACAAATTGAGGAATTGGAAGCGAAGATCAACGCGGGAATCAATGAATTAAGGAGAATACTGTAATGAAAAAGTTCCTTGATTGCATTTCTATTGTCGGAGCAACGCCGAGCAAATTTCATGGAACAAAGAAATATGTCAGCACAGGTGCGGTTGCAACAACCGAGATTGATGAATCAGAGGTTGTTGAAGTGACATATGAGGATAGACCTTCTCGCGCTAACCTATCTGCTGAAGCTGGCGATATCTTGTTTGCAAAAATGCAAGGCACAAGAAAAACTCTTCTCTTGGATTCCGAAACAGAGAAAAATATATATTCGACAGGATTTTATGCCGTAAGAGCAAATCCCGAGGTAATTACAACAGAATGCCTGTATTATCTTATTGATAGTGAACTATTCCTTGCACAAAAAGATAAGAATTGCTCAGGTGCTACACAGAAGGCTATCACAAATGGCGGCATGGCAAAAATTGAAATTAGTGTGCCTGCGCTCTCCGAACAAGGAATCCTTGTCGATAAATTAAAGCATTTGACTCAGTTAATTGCCGACAAGAAAAAGCAGCTCAATTTGTTTGATGAAATCATAAAATCCCGATTTATCGAGATGTTCGGAAATGAAATCTACCCTGTCACTCCACTAATTAACCTAATAAAAGAAGGCGCAGGGTTATCTTACGGCATTGTGCAGCCGGGGAATGACGGAACTGGTGATATGGGAATTCTTCGTCCTGTGGATATGGTGGATGGAAAAATATCTGCAGCTTCGATCAAATATATTAGCCGAGATATCGGGGACAGTTTCAAGAAAACGGAGTTGACCGGCGACGAATTACTCATTACAGTGCGAGGAACTACAGGTATTACGGCCCTAACCGACGGTAGGTTTGTCGGCATGAATGTGACCCGTGGCATTGCGGTAATCCGATATGATCGCCGCAAGATTAATCCAATATATCTAAAGACCTATCTTAACACGGATAAAAGTCAGAAATATATACAAGAGCATACCCGAGGCGCAACACTTCAACAAATCAACCTATCTGATTTGCGAATTCAAGAGATTCCCGTTCCCCCAATGACTCGACAAGAAAAAATGGCAGCCTTCGTCGAACAGGTCGACAAATCGAAATTTGAAATTCAACAGAGTCTCGAAAAACTCGAAATTCTAAAGAAATCACTCATGCAACAGTATTTTGGCTAAATAATAGCGGTGTAGGATGTTGGTATATCTTAAAACAAAGGGGTAATACCAACATGAAAAACAGAATTATTACAGATGTTGAGCAAGGAATGCAAGGCTTCCTTGATAATGCACAGATGAAACAACTCCACGAGGTACTTACTCACGCGCTTTTTGGCGTTGAAATCATCAAAACGGATGAATCCTCCGAATTGCAACAGGAATTTGACAATCATTCCTTGCTCACAACTTTCCTTTCTGCCAAAAAGGTTGAGGGATGTAGTGAAAAAACGCTGAAGTACTACAAAGCGACCGTCGAAAGAATGTTTGTGGACATCAAAGAGTGTGTATCTCATATAACAACAGATGATCTGCGCGAATATCTCGCCAATTATCAGCAAATAAACGATTGCAGCAAGGCGAATATTGATAACATCAGGCGCATTCTCTCAAGTTTTTTTGCGTGGCTCGAAGATGAAAACTACATACTAAAAAGCCCTGTTCGTAGAATCCATAAGATACGAACAACCAAAACCGTAAAGGAAACATATACCGATGAAGCGCTCGAACAAATGCGAGATGCTTGTAATAACCTCCGCGATCTTGCAATGATTGATCTGTTGGCATCAACAGGTATGCGCGTGGGCGAACTTGTTAAACTCAATATCTCTGATATCGATTTTGATAACAGAGAATGTATCGTGTTCGGGAAAGGAAGCAAAGAACGCCCTGTGTATTTTGATGCGAGGACGAAAATTCATTTGAGAAATTATGTTCAGAGCCGCATCGATGACAATCCGGCACTATTTGTCTCACTGCTGAAGCCGTACAATCGTCTTGAAATTAGCGGTGTGGAGATAAGAATGAGACAACTCGGAAAAACGCTCGGGATTGACAAAGTACATCCACACAAATTCCGCAGAACTCTTGCAACAAGAGCAATAGACAAAGGAATGCCCATCGAGCAGGTTCAGCAGCTTCTCGGACACGCCAAAATTGACACAACGATGCAGTATGCAATGGTCAGTCAAAATAATGTAAAGCTATCCCACCGAAAATATATCGGTTAATTTCAAATCCCGATTTATTGAGATGTTTGTCGCCGATAAAAATGTCTGCAATTGGTCTCAGGTTAGCATTAGCGATGTTTCAACCAATATGAGAACCGGTCCTTTCGGGAGTGCATTGCATCACGATGAATTTGTTGATAGTGGTGTATTTGTTTTGGGTATTGATAATGCCGTAGAAAACAGGTTTTCATATAATCGTATGCGATACATAACAGAAGAAAAATACAACCAATTGAAACGATATACTGTATATCCCGGCGATGTAATAATTACGATTATGGGAACTGTTGGCCGATCTGCGGTAATTCCGCAAGATATGCCTAAAGCGATAAATACAAAGCATTTGGCTTGTATCACACCCGATAGTGCAGTTGTAGATCCTTGTTTTTTGTCTTTGGCATTCCAAATGCACCCCGCAATTCGTTTGCAACTTCAAAACCAATGCAAAGGTGCAATTATGGACGGATTAAATCTCACAATTATAAAGGGATTGAGATTTCAGTTGCCGCCAATAGACCAACAGAAGCAGTTTTCTGAATTTGTTGAACAGACCGACAAATCGAAATATCATGGTGAATTCACCTGTGGAATGGAGGTGGCAGCATGATGACTACAAAGAGGCTGTTGGATGTGTGTGACTTCCAAGGTGGAACACAACCTCCAAAGGACGAATGGATAAATGATCCTTGTGAAGGATATGTCAGAATGCTTCAGATTCGTGATTATTCTCAAGGAGATGCCAAGTTCATTCAATATGTCAAGGATACGAAGAAACTCCATAAATGCACAAAAGACGATATCATGCTGTCAAGATACGGATATATCGGACAAGCATTTATTGGATTAGAGGGTGCATATAATGTCGCTTTGGTTAAAGTCATCAAGAAGGCAGAAATACACACTCCCTATCTTCTTTGTTACTTCCAATCGTACTATTTTCAACATTTTCTTCTGTCAAATGTTGGAGCAAGAGCAACAATCCCTGGATTTAACAAAGATGAGCTTGAAAATGCTCTGATCAGGATTCCCGAAATGTGCGAACAGATAGAGATTGCCTCAAAAATAACCAAGGTGGACGAATTAATCGGTTTTCATAAGCAACAACTCAATGTTTTAGATACTCTCATAAAATCCCGATTTATCGAGATGTTCGGCGACCCCGTAACAAATCTAAAAGGCTGGACAACTAAGCCTCTTCTTGACATGGGAAATTGCAAAAACGGCATGAATTTCCATACCGGCGATAGTGGAATGGAAATGCATTGTTTGGGTGTTGGCGATTTTAAGGATCTGTCTTTCATAGACGGAACAGATCATTTACCTGTGATTTCACTGAATGAAGCACCGCCTGAAGAAAGTATGTTGAGAGATGGAGACATAGTCTTTGTTCGCTCTAATGGCAACAAAGCGCTGGTTGGTCGTTGCCTGGTTGTTTATCCACGCAGCACACCAACAACCTATAGTGGATTTTGCATCCGCTATCGTCTAACAAGCAGCGAAGTGGACACAACATATTTGTTGCGAGTATTGAAAACGGATTCAATGCGTAAGAAGATGACGGGGCGTGGTGCTAACATTCAAAACCTCAACCAACAAATCCTTGCTGCTTTGGATATTCCATTGCCTCCAATCAAATTGCAACAGGCGTTTGCAGTTTTCGTCGAACAGGTCGACAAATCGAAATATCATGGTATGTTCGCCTTTGAAATGGGGGTAGCAGCATGAAGAAAATTCGATTGACATCCATTTGCTCACCCAAACAGTGGAGAACAATACCCACAAAGGATTTACTTGACGAAGGATATCCGGTTTATGGCGCAAATGGGGTTATTGGTTACTGTAAAGAATATAACCATACTTCCGATACGATCATTATAGGATGCCGGGGTTCCTGTGGCAATGTGAACATAGCACGAGGGAAATCATATATCAACGGGAATGCTATGTGCCTTGATGACTTATCAAGTGATGTTGACATCCTCTATCTTTATTATTTCCTTCAAAATTACGACTTTCGATCAGTAATAAGTGGAACAACTATTCCACAGGTTACAAAACAGGGACTTGAAAAAATTGATGTCGTTGTTTCTTCAAAGGAAAATCAGCGTGAAATCGTCAGACAGTTGCAACTTTTAGATTCTATAATTGAGGAAAGGCATAAAGAACTGAGGTATTTTGACGCCCTCATAAAATCCCGATTTATCGAGATGTTTGGCGATCCTGTAACCAATCCGTTGCGTTGGGCGATGCTCCCCTTGGAGAAATGTTTAACTGTCCTGGGCGGATATGCGTTCAAAAGCGAGGAATTTAAGACATCCGGTGTACCTGTGTTGAGAATCGGTAACATAAACACAGGTGCCTTCACTCCAACCAATATGGTATATTGGTCAAAAGATGACTGCCTCACAAGGTATCAGGTATTACCGGGTGATTTGGTAATCTCGTTAACAGGCACAGTTGGTAAAGATGACTACGGTAATGTGTGTATTCTTGGAAATGCGTACCCCATGTACTACCTTAATCAACGAAATGCCAAGTTAATTTTAGATGATGAGTTGAATAAGCATTATCTATCTGAACTACTCAAATTTTCGCAGATCAAAAAGAAGCTTACAGGTATTAGCCGTGGAGTCCGACAAGCCAATATTTCAAACAGAGATATATTAAATCTCGTTGTGCCTATCCCCCCGATTGAGATTCAGGTACAGTTCGCAGCCTTCGTCGAACAGGCCGACAAATCGAAATTTTACATCGTACAAATGCAGATATTACTGCGATTACTCATTCGAGCGATACAGCAAAAAACAACAGAGGTGCTACTATGACGAATTTTGACTTCTTATTGGAAGAAAAAAAGTTTAGCGGTTTTGCAAATACTGCCATAACCGCGGAAAAGTTATACCAAATTGACCTACCGTCTTGCTTGTTCAATGTTAGACGGGCTTTGGAGTTTGCTGTCAAATGGATGTATTCCGTTGACGGTTCTCTCACTATGCCATATCAGGATCAGTTGGTCAGTTTGATCAATACCGAAGAATTCAGAGATATTATTGACGATAACCTCTATCGAAGAATCAACTTTATTCGCATGTTGGGCAATAACTCTGCTCATAGCACCAAGCAGATTACACCCGAACAGGCGCAACTTGCGCTCGAAAATCTTTTCTACTTTCTTGACTTCGTGGCATACTGCTATGCTGATAAGTACAGCCAACATACTTACGATAAGACGCTTTTGACACAATCTCAAGATCCTGTGAAAGAAGAACCCGAGGTTAATGTTGACCTTGAAACTCTCATGAGAGAAAATGCGGCCCTCAAGGCAGAACTGACCCAAAAACGTCAGGAGCAGCAACAGACATATTCGCCCAAGCCCCTCGACCTATCCGAATATAAGACGAGAAAGATTTATATCGACACTATGCTCCAGGATGCAGGTTGGGTTGAAGACAAGGATTGGTTTAACGAATACCCGTTGCCCGGAATGCCGAACCATTCCGAGATTGGCTACGCTGATTATGTTCTTTTCGATGATACACACCGCCCTCTCGCTGTTATTGAAGCTAAAAGAGCATGTAAAGATGTAGCTGTGGGTCGTCAGCAAGCGAAGCTTTATGCAGACCTACTCGAAAAGAAATTCGGCAGGCGCCCCATTATATTCCTTACAAATGGCTTTGATACTCGTATATGGAATGACAAATATTATCCGGAACATCGTGTAAGTGGATTCTACTCCAAGAGGGATTTGGAGAAAGAGTTCAATAAACTCACGATGAGAACTTCTCTCGCGCATGTTCAGGTGAGTGATGCGATATCGGGAAGATACTATCAGAAAGAAGCCATCAAGGCGGTCTGCAGAGCGTTTGATGAGCAGAACAGAAGAAAAGCCCTCCTTGTCATGGCAACGGGATCGGGTAAAACAAGAACCGTCATCTCCATTGTGGATGTTCTTCTCCGCCACGGTTGGGTGAAGAATGTACTGTTCCTTGCTGACAGGAACAGTCTTGTCACGCAGGCAAAACGCGCTTTTGTAAACCTTCTTCCAAACTTGACAGTAACCAACTTGTGTGAGGAAAAAGATAAACTCACAGCAAGAGGTGTATTCTCAACCTATCAGACAATGATGAATTGCATTGATGACGCCAAGGATGAGAACGGCGGTAAATTGTTCACGGTCGGTCACTTCGACCTCATCATTTGCGATGAAGCGCATCGCAGTATTTATAACAAATACAAGGACATTTTCAACTATTTTGATGCGCACCTGGTAGGACTTACGGCAACACCAAGAGATGAAATTGACAAGAATACATACGGGATCTTTGAGCTTGAAAACGGTGTTCCTACATACGGCTATGAACTTGCACAAGCGGTTCAGGACGGATATCTTGTCGACTTCGTAAGTATCGAAACAAAACTTAAGTTTATCGAAGAAGGCATCGCATATGATGACCTTTCCGACGAGGACAAGGAAGAATACGAAGCATTATTTGCAAACGAGGATGACGAGCTGCCCGAAAGAATTAATAGTTCCGCACTTAATGAGTGGATATTTAACGAAGACACGATCCGTCAGGTGCTTAATACTCTGATGACTGAAGGGATCAAGATTGATTACGGCAGCAAGATTGGCAAATCAATTATCTTCGCAAAAAACCACAGACACGCGGAGAAAATAAAAGAAATATTCGACAAAGAATATCCGAGCTACCATGGATACTGTCGCGTTATAGATAATTACACAAATTATGCGCAGAGTTTGATTGATGAGTTTTCTGTGCCCGAAAAAATGCCGCAGATCGTTGTGTCGGTTGATATGATGGATACAGGTATAGATGTCCCCGAAGTTGTCAACCTTGTGTTTTTCAAAAAGGTACTTTCTAAATCAAAGTTTTGGCAAATGATTGGACGAGGGACGAGATTATGCCCAGCCCTCATAGATGGTCAGGATAAGAATGTTTTCTATATATTTGACTTCTGCGGAAATTTCGCCTTCTTCCGAATGAATAAAAAAGGCAAAGAAGGGTTCTCAACTCAGTCCGTCCAGGAGAGAGTATTTAATCTGAAGACAGAACTGGTATTCCGCCTGCAGGGTCTTGAATATCAAACAGAGGAATTGATTGCTTTTCGTTCGGCTCTGATTGATGATCTTGTTGCAAAGATTGGCGAACTTAATAGAGATAATTTTGCGGTTCGTCAGCATTTGAGATATGTCGACCAATACTCGAAGCGAGAGGGCTATGAAGCACTTACCTACGAAAATACGCTTCAAATTGCCGAAGAAATAGCTCCACTTATACTGCCATATGAAGATGATGCCAGTGCAGTTCGTTTTGATGCATTGATGTACGGCCTCGAACTTGCATATATCCTTGGGAAAACCTATTCCAAGGCAAGAAATGACCTTGTAAAAATGGTATATGCTGTTTCGAAAGTTGCTACTATTCCTGCTGTAAGCGCTAAAAGCGAACTGATCAGCAAAATTCTCAACACCGATTATGTGGATAAAGCAGGTATTAACGAGTTCGAGCATATCCGGACGGAACTGCGCGATATTATGAAGTATATTCCGAGAGGTGAAAGACCGATATATCAAACAGATTTCACCGACGATGTGCTTTCTGTAGAAAGGCATGAATCGGAGCTTGACAGTGATGAACTGCAGAATTACAGAAATAAGGTGAATTATTATATTCGTCAGCATATTGATAACGGAGTAATAGCCAAGTTGCACACCAATAAGCCACTTACCTCTGACGATATAAAAGCCCTTGAAGGAATTCTGTGGTCAGAGCTTGGTACGAAAGAAGAATACGAAAAGGAATATCAAGATAAGCCTCTCGGCGTTCTTGTAAGAGAAATTGTTGGTCTTGACATGAACTCTGCAAAGGAAGCATTTGCAAAATATCTTAATGAAGTCAACCTTGATGACAGGCAGATATATTTTGTGAATCAAATAATTAACTACATCGTTAAAAACGGAATGCTTGCTGATTTTAAAGTCTTGCAGGAAACTCCTTTCACCGATCAAGGAGAAGTTAGTGATGTTTTCGAAGATGCAGTTATGTGGCTTGATATTATGAAAACAATCAAGAGCATAAATGCGAATGCTTATGCGGCATAAGGATTTTGATTTATCACTCATACACAGCCATTTACTCAAGGAGGTGGAAAAATGGATTGCGATGCAAAATTAAGACCATTATACCTCGCTAAAATTCTCTACGAAATGACGGACGAGGATCATTATCTCACCACAGCACAATTAATCCAACTTCTCGAAGAAAAGTACGGCATCAAAGCCCATCGTCAGACAATTAAGGCCGAGGTGGAATTACTAAAGCAGTTTGGATTAGAAATCGAAGAAGTGAAATCAACACAGAATAGATACAATCTGTACGGAAGAACCTTCGACATTCCCGAGTTAAAGCTCCTCATCGATGCCGTTGAATCGTCAAAATTTATATCTGCCTCCAAAAGCTTAGAACTTGTTAAGAAGTTAGGTTCACTTACAAGCAATCAGATTGCTGCTACCTTGACAAGAAATGTTAGTTGTGAAAGACGAATCAAATCGGGAAATGAGAAAATCTATCTCATCATTGATACGATTAACGAAGCCATAAACAGCAACAGACAAATCTCTTTTCAGTATTTTCAGTACAATGTTCGGAAAGAGCAGCAGTTAAAGCACAACGGCGAACCGTATGTTATTACTCCGCTTCATCTTGTATGGAATGGAGATTACTACTATATGATTGGTGTTTATGCTTACAAGCAACGGATCGGAAATTTTCGTGTAGACCGTATAGCAAAACGGCCGAAGATTCTGGATGCAGAAGGAACTCCTACTCCGGAAGGCTTCAATATCGATGAATACATCAATACGACCTTTAAGATGTTTAACAGTGAACATGCCGAGGTTGAACTCGTTTGTGATAATGAGGTTATGGATTCGATTATTGATAAATTCGGTGCGGAAGTTACCACATACGCTAACGATATGACATCCTTCCGTGCGGTTGTAAATGTTGCGGTCAATCATGTTTTCTTAAGTTGGGTATTTGGATTTGGCGGAAAAGTTAAAATCAAATCGCCTGAAGCCGTAAGGGAAAAATACTCGGCGATGATCAAAAATGCATTTGAGGAAATAACGAATGCTGAAAAGTAAGTGGAAAGATTAGGAGTGCTGTTATGAATGGAGAAAAATTTACTCTTATGCAGTATTCAATTAGTGCCATATTGGGGCTGATTGAAGCCGAAGATTTTGTCATACCGGAGATACAGAGACCATTCGTGTGGAAACGCAGCCAGGTCCGCGACCTCATTGACTCTCTCTATAATGGATATCCTACAGGATACATCATCACATGGAAAAATCCAGATGTTCAGACCAAGGATGGTGGTAAAGCAAACGGCAAAAAGGTGCTCATAGATGGGCAACAGCGTATAACCGCACTCATGGCATCAATCGCTGGTAAAGATGTTCTTGACCAAGACTTTAATAAAGACCGCATCAAGATTGCGTTTAACCCCATTGCTACAGATGAAACTAAGCGCTTTGCTGTGCAGGATGCCTCTCATCTCAAGGATAAGAGGTGGATTCCCGATATTTCTGTCGTCTTTTCTGCTGGTTTTAAGCAACGAGCTTTTGAAAATGAATATGCACAAAACAACCCCTGCGTGGATCTTGACGAATTATCAGAAATAATTGGAAAGCTTAAAGGCATCGCAAATAGGCAAATTGGTGTTATTGAGCTTGACCATAGTCTCGACATTGATGAGGTCACTGAGATTTTTATTCGAATTAATTCCAAAGGCACAGCGTTAAGCCAGTCAGATTTCGTTATGTCAAAAATGGCTGCAGATGTCACTCACGGCGGTGGTCTTATGCGTAAGGTGGTTGACTATTTCTGTCACCTTGCTTCTAAACCGGACTTCTATCCATTTATGACCCATGATACAGAATTTCAAGCATCTAAATATGCAGATAAAATCAAATGGCTTGCTAAAGATTACGACGATATATATGATCCCGATTACGGTGATATGCTCCGCGTTTCTTTTATGCATCAGTTCAGTCGCGGAAAACTTTCAGATTTGGTAAGTTTGCTTTCCGGTAGAGATTTTGAAACTAAAGAATACAGAGATGACATTGTAGGAGACTCCTACGAAAAACTTGACAGAGGGATTCAGAACTATATTAATCAATATAACTTTTCTCAGTTTATCTTAGCAATAAAAGGCGCAGGCTTCACATCAAATAAACTTCTCAGCTCTATGATGACTCTGGATTTTGCGTATACATTGTACTTGATTTTGCTTAATGACAAATCCGTTCCAAATGCTCAAATTAAGCGTTATGTGCAGAAGTGGTTTGTTATGTCTACATTGACCTCTCGATACATTGGATCTCCTGAAACTGTTATGGATCGAGACATGAGAAGTATTGGTGAAAAGGGTTTCCTTAATTTCATGAATGAAGTGGAAGCATCAAATCTTTCTGATACATTTTGGAGCATCACTCTTCCGCAACTTCTCGAATCCTCTTCGGTCAATAGCCCTGCATTTAATACTTTTTTGGCAGCGCAGATTAATCTAAATTGCAACTCGATGCTAATGAACGGAACAAAAATTTCTGATCTTATTGGCATTTCTGGTGATGTACATCATATATTCCCTCGGGCATATCTTAAGAAGAACGGTGTAGACTCTAAGGTAAAATACAACCAGGTTGCCAACTACATCTATCTTGATACCCAAGTCAATAAAGCTATCAGTGATAATGCTCCATGTTATTATTTTTCAAAGGTAAAAACACAATGTGAAGGTGGACAAATCGAATTTGGTAATATTTCGGATGCGGAACTCCTTTCTAAAAATCTCGAAGAAAACTGCATTCCTGCAGACATCGTTGATATGGATGTAAGCAGATATGATGAGTTCTTACAGTAACGCAGAAAGATGATGGCACGGCTCATTGAAAGGTATTACAAAAATTTATAAGTCTGCAACAACACAATTGACTGCAAATAATTATCCCTAATACGCTTACATAGACAATATTAATCATGTAGAATCTCGGCATTAAACGGAGTTTTGTGCCGAGATTCTATTTTTATAGGTGATAGTTATAGCCATCACCTCTCTTGCTTTTCTTCAAAACCTATTGCAAAGAATAAATTCTTCTGCTATAATAAGCCTATCCGATACAGACTGTATCAGATAGAATGGAGGACGAAAAAATGCGTTCTAAAAACACTGACCTTATGAATGAAATCAAAAAATTCGCCGAGGAATACTACCTTGAGTATTGGAAGTCCCCCTCCACCTCCGAAATTGCCGGCGCTGTCGGCGTGACGAGGGCAACGGTATACAGATACTTAAAAGATATGGCCGAGCGCGGAATGATTGATTATGACGGCTCTGAAATCAAAACCGATGTTACGCGCAAATATACCGATCCGGGTAACAATGCAGTTATCCTTGATTGCTCTGTTTCCTGCGGCATCGGACTTCCCGAAGAAGAACGGGTGCTTGAATATGTGAAGCTGCCGAAAACCGTGTTTGGCACGGGCCAGCTCTTTTTGCTCAAAGCAAACGGAGATTCTATGGTTGACGCCGGTATTGAGGACGGCGATTGGATCGTTGTCCGTAAGCAGACAGACGCAAATGAAGGAGATATTGTTGTGGCTCTCTTTGAGGGGCTGAACAATCTGAAATACTTTTATTGGAATAAGAAAAAGAACTGTGCCATTCTTCGCTCTGCCAACAAAGCAAAGGGATATAAGGACATTGAGGTTTATGACCTGCAAATCCAAGGCGTTGCACAGAATGTTATTAAAGGACTTTAAGCTGTAAACGGAGGTGCTGACCTTGGAAAAGGTATATGTCAATGTAGATTATCAGGTGCTCGTCGGCGGTGCAATAACGCCGGTTCGGATTTATTGGCACGACGGCAGAGCCTTCGATATCCGAAAAACGCTTCACTGCTGCACCTCCGAAGATGAGTATGAAGGAATTCGCTACACGGTGTTGATCGGTAGTGCGGAAAAATATCTATACCGAATCGGCGGCAAATGGTATGTTGAGCCGATTCAGACGGAGGTGGACACAGGTTGAGAAGCTATATTTCATTCGGAGAGCTTGAAGAACTCGGCGAAACAATCGTAAAGGAGTACCAGCGTAAAACCAAACGGAAGAATGCCCTATGCGTGGATATTGAGGGCTTGGTAACGGATTATCTCGGACTTACCGTAGTTTACGAAAACATTGCGGAAGATGATCCGAACAAGATTGCCTTTCTTTCCAACGGAAAGCGACCGCTATGGGTTTCCCGTAACGAGGAACGAATACAGGTCGTGTTTCCGAAAGGAACGGTTGTTATGGACAAGGTATTGCTCCACGAAAACGAAAGCAGCCGACGCAGATTTACACTCGGACATGAGGGCGCGCACAGCGTTATTGCGAAACAAAATCCTATGCAGGATGTCGGGTGCTTTCATAACGAATTTGATCCCGAGCGAGTGTATACAATAAAAGAACAAAAGGAATTGATGTCTTTTTCCGAAACGCAAGCCGACAGGCTTTCGTCGGTTTTTCTTATGCCCCGCTTTATTTTGCGAAAGGTTATGAAAAAGTACAAATGCGAGAACGGATTGCCCGTATACGGCTGGAATGTCTTTGCCCCGGAGGACAAGCTGAAGCTTCGTAAAATGGCTGACTGTATGGGCGTATCCTTTCAGGCTTTAGTTATACGGCTTAAAACTTTGGGGCTGCTGATGCCCCGAGATCTGACCGTATACTTGGAGAATGACTTGCAGCTCGGAGGTACAAAATGACCGGAGAGATCTTATATGACAGCAGATACGGCCAGCTTACTCCGGAGGTCGCAGAGATAATACTGAAATCCCGCGAAGAAGTGAAAAGCTTAAAGGGCAGAACGCTCAAATGCCCTATATGCGGTTTTCGGCTTGAAGAAGTCTATGAGATAGCCTCCGGTTATGTCCATGTGAAATGCCGCAAATGCAAGCTGGAGGAACCGCTGAACCTTGCTTATTTCAGAAGAATAAAGAAAAGCGTATTGGTTATAAACCCGTATATCATCGGGAAAATTAAAAGATAAGGAAACGGAGGTATAAAAGTGGACAGAACCTATCTTTGCATCGACTTAAAAAGCTTTTATGCCTCCGTTGAGTGCGTAACGCGCGGGCTTGATCCGTTGACAACCAATCTTGTGGTTGCAGATGTCGGCAGGACCGAGAAAACCATCTGCCTTGCGGTTACGCCGTCGCTGAAAGCCTACGGTATCCCCGGCAGAGCAAGACTGTTTGAGGTTATCCAAAAGGTTGAGCAAATCAATCGGCAGCGCAAATACAATGCACCGCATCATAAACTCGACTGCGAATCATATAACGCCGTAGAACTTGAAAGAAACCCCTCCCTGGCTCTCAGTTATATCGCAGCACCGCCGAGAATGGCTTACTATATGGAATACAGCACTCGGATCTATAATATCTATCTAAAATACATTGCTCCCGAGGATATCCATGTGTATTCCATAGATGAGGTGTTCATTGACCTTACGCATTACCTGTCAACCTACAAATGCAGCACCGCGAGAGAACTCGCACAGACAATGATAAAAGATGTCCTTGCGAATACAGGTATTACCGCAACGGCAGGCATCGGCACAAATATGTACCTTGCCAAAATTGCAATGGATATCACTGCAAAGAAAATGCCTGCCGACGAGAACGGCGTCCGTATTGCCGAGCTTGATGAGATGTCATACCGCAAAGAACTTTGGACGCATAAGCCGCTGACGGACTTTTGGATGCTCGGCAGCGGTATTGCCAAAAAGCTTGAAGCGAACTATATGTATACTATGGGCGATATTGCCCGTTGTTCGCATTATGACGAGGCAAAGCTGTTTAAGTTATTCGGCGTTAATGCGGAACTGATTATCGACCGCGCTTGGGGTTGGGAGCCGACAACTATTGCCGATATAAAGGCGTATAAGCCGTCCTCTAACAGTTTAAGCGTGGGACAGGTGCTCAAATGTCCGTATAACTACGAAAAAACAAAGCTGATTGTCCATGAAATGATTGACCAACATGTGCTTGACCTTGTGGATAAGGAACTCGTAACAGATCAGATTGTGCTCGATATCGGGTATGACATAGAAAACCTGACCGATCCGAAAATCAGCGCAAAGTATCACGGAGATGTCACAACCGACCGTTACGGGCGTAAAGTACCGAAACACGCGCACGGAACGGCAAATTTAGAGAAAAAGACATCTTCATCACACATCATAACAGAAGCGACAATGAACCTGTTTGACCGAATTATAAACAAGGATTTGCTTGTACGCCGTATTACGGTTGCGACCTGCAAGCTCGTCAGAGAAAGCGATGTAAAAACCGAAACCGTTGCAGAGCAAATATCGCTTTTCGATGATCCTGTCGAAAAGGAAAAGAGAGAGCAAGCCGAAAGGCAGGCTCTTGAACAGGAAAAACAAATGCAGAAAACGATTATCGGCATAAAAAAGCGGTTCGGTAAGAACGCCATTCTGAAAGGTATGAACTTTCAGGAGGGCGCGACAGCCCGAGAACGCAACGAACAGGTCGGAGGTCATAAGGCGTGAGCGAAAAAGCAGAAAACTTATATGCTGATATAATAAATCTCCCGCATCACGAACTGACAACAAGGCAGCGTATGCCGCAAATAAATCGTGCCGCATCCTTTTCTCCGTTTGCCGCTCTGACCGGATATGATGATCAGGTAAAGGAAGCCGGGCGGCTGACGGACGAGCGTATAGAGCTTGATGACGGCACAATAAGTACACTGAATGATAAGCTGAACTACGCCGTTTCACTGTCCGATGAGCAGACGGAAATATCCGTGACCTATTTCAAGCCGGACAGTAAAAAGAACGGCGGAGAGTATGTGACGCATACCGGAGTAATCAAGCGCGTTGACGAGTATGAGCGCAAGTTGATATTCACCGACAAAACCGTAATTCCGATAGATGATATTTTCGGAATCGACGGTGAAATATTTAACGGCTTATATTGAAGCCGAAAACAACTGAATAACTGACTTTAATTCGTGCAAGCAGAGCCGGTCGAAAGACCGTGATTTCCAAGCGCCGTACAAGGTTGAGACCTAATAGTATGGAAAACCATATCTATTGGTCTTGATTTGTACGGCGCTTTTTTGTGCGCAAAAAAACTTGTACGGTAATTGGAGTCCTTTCTCGGCTTGCCCGGGAAAGGGCTTTTTTATGTATGTAAATATAACGGAATTATTTTATATTGCCGACTGTTTCACTACACCGAACCGCAAAGGAGAAGATGCCGTGAAACAGTGGCAGTGCTACATAGCCGGATATCCGTAATCACCCGAATTTTTGATTTCACCCAAAATTCAAAAATTCAAGGAGATTACGAAAGTGAGTACCAAATTCTATATCAAAGACAATAACGGTATTTATTTGTCCACGGACGGAAAAATCAGATACACCCTGCTGGAAGGGAAGGCATTGTATGACTTCCTCAAGACAGAAAACGGAAGGTCAAGATGCTTCCATGTAGACATTGATGAAAACGGCAACAAGATTGGAATTGAAGCAGAACCCAAAATGATCACGGCATGTGCAGCACAGCGGGAACGGGATCGTTATCGCTACAAAGTGATGACCAAGTTAAACATTACAGTTGTGTCGGCAAATGCGCTTGTTTCAGTTCCCGGCGAGGATGAACTCGAACTGCTTGATACCGTTGCGGATGAAGATGTCGATTTGGAAGCCGAGGCGATGCACCACCTCGACCTCGAAATTTTGAAAAAGGCTTTGCAGACCCTCACAAAAGAAGAATACCATATCATCCACTGTCTGTACCTGTCCAAATCCTCTATGAGCGAAAAAGAGATTGCCAAGCATCTCGGTATGACACAGCAGGCGGTGAGCAAGCGCAAAAAAGCCATTTTCGAGAAACTGAAAAAATTTTTCTGATTTTTTGGTTGTGAGCCTTTGGATTTTTCCCAAATAAGGAATGAGAGGACTCAAACAGCCTCTGTTGCACCTTGAAAACCGAATAACGAAAGGATGCCGAGGTATAAACTCACCGGACCGTAAAAGGAAAGCTGTCGGACAGAAGCGCCATGACTCCACGCAAGTGGATGAGCGATACATTCTGCGCCGAGTCGAAAGAGGTACAGCATATTTCGATTGGCCATGACTCCGGTGGAGAACAAAGGATACTTCTGCAAAAAAGCAGCTCGCCGGAAGGCGGGATATGTTGTTTCAGGCTGAAAACCATGTCTGTTACACCATATATGATGCTCGTTCCCCCCATGGCGAATCTGACCTCGGGGAAATATGCTGCGAGATACTCGACATCCTTAAATCCAAAGCTCAATAACGAATTATTTGTGTTTGAGCGATGGAACTACTGTGCAGGAGCAGCAATGCTCCTGCATACCATTCTGTCGCTCAAACAAATCTGAATCACTAAGAAACAAGGAGACATTAGAAATGTTTGAAATTACTTATAGCGACAACGAAACCTTTGAAGCATACCAAAACGCGGGGAAAGCCCATAAAGGCGGCACCTACGATTTTACTTTTGAAAATCGATATATTATTTATCACGCAAACCTGCGTCATAAGGTGGATTACATTGCCATCGATATGAGCACCGGTCTCGCCTCTTTCGTTATTACCAAGAATCCCGATAATCTCTACACCGAAGCATCCTACAAACGGCTGATCCCCCATATTCTTTACTCCGTGAAATACACCGGAGACATGAGATACCTCAATCGCTTTGCGGACGATCCCCTCGCGGTTATTGACTCAATCTTCCGTGTTGTTCTCCCCAATAACGGATATAACATTCGGGAAGAACAGATTTCCCTTGCAAAGAAGATGTATATCGGTTTTACCGAAAAGCAGGTTGCTCTCTGTGAGGCGGAGGTCGGAACAGGCAAAACTCTTTCTTATTTGGTGGCAGCCATTGTAGCAAAACACCACAACGGCATTACTTACAGGCAGAACCTGCCCGTAACCATCACCACATCGAGCATTGAATTGCAGAAAGCATTGGTGGAGCGTGAAATCCCCAACCTTTCCAAAATGCTCTTAGACTATTACATTATCGAGCGTCCGCTGACCGCGGTACTTCGTAAAGGGAAAGAGCATTACCTTTGCCGTTATCGTTTCGATGACTTTCTCAAGAATATCCGTATGTATCCCGAAAAATACAAGACCACCATTGAAACACTCGAGCAGATGAGTAATCTGCGTGCGGGAATTGATTTGGACAGATATCGCATCAGCGGAGCGATTAAGAGCCGAATCTGTATTAAGGGTACATGCGCAGGCTGTGCGCGAAAGAAGGAATGTACATACAACGAATTTGCTAAACGGATGTACGACCTTCCCGACCTGGACTTTCAAGTTACAAACCATAATATGTACCTCATGTCCCAAAAAACGAAGACCGACGACCATCCCCCTCTGCTGCGCGAGAGTTGCTTTGTGGTCGTGGATGAGGCGCATAAGTTCAAAGAGGCGGCCGAAGACACATTTGGCGAGAGAATCGGAGAAAAAGACATTCCCCGCTATGTAAACGCAGTAAAAATTCTTTGCTCAACCAAGGCCAACAGGGATAAGTACAAAGAATTTCTCGCAAATATCATCAAGGAAAACGATGCCCTGTTCAACAGCCTTCGCAAGAAGCAGCACAGCGACATTGAAGAAGAACGAGGAAATATTATTTCTCTGTCAGTGCTTCAGATAGCCAAACTCAACAAGATTATGTACCTCATTGATAAAATCGAAGGTATGAAGATCAAACGCAATTACGGTATCCCCGTAACCGGCAGCTACTTGAAAACAGCGATTACCGCTATCAATAAGACAAGTAAGTCTACCATTTGGTTGGATACGGATGAAAACGGACTTCTTTCGTTATGCAGTACCCCAAAAGATATCAACAACATTTTCCGGAGTAAAATTTGGGACAGAAATGTGAGCCATGTGCTGACCTCCGGTACACTTTCGGATGGAACGGATTTTGAATACTTCAAGGCTGAAAACGGATTGGATTTTATTCCGCATCGCCTGCTCTTGGAGTCCCGTACAGAATCGCCTTTTGATTACACAAATCACACAAGGCTGTACATTCCCACGGGGATGCCCACTCCGGACAATGACAACGAGGATTACTTCAAAGCCATCGCCGATGAGATTTATAGGATTATCAAAGCCACAAACGGTCATACAGCAATCCTCTTCACATCCTATAAAACGCTCAACCTTGTACACGACCTTCTGCGTGACAGACTGACCGCATACGATACCATCTGCATGACCCGCAGCAATAAAAATGCCATTACCGATTTCAAAAAATCGAAGAACGGTATTCTTTTTGCTTCCGGCTCTATGTGGGAAGGAGTTGACTGTGTAGGTGACTGTCTTTCATCCGTAATTATTGTTCGGTTGCCATTCCCGATGAGAAGCGCTCTCATGGAGGAAAAGAAGAATAACTGCGACAGCGTCGGAGATTTCGTAGACAGATACTGCACCCCCAATATGCTGATCAAACTCCGTCAGGGCGTAGGAAGACTCATTCGCTGTGAAAGCGATACCGGTGTCGTGTCCATTCTGGACCCGAGAGCCATCTCAAAGTCCTACTCCGGTAAAATCGGGCAAGCCCTTCATAAGTTCCCCAAGGTGGACTCCGCTCAAGAAATTGAGAGCTTCATGAGAGGCGTTAAGGACGAAGAATACTACGGAGAAAAGAAGGAGAACAGGAAATGATAGCAGAGAAACAAACCAAGTCCGCAAACTTTCTTCGGATTATCGCCATACTGAAAAGCCTTCGTGATGACGGCAAAATCAGTATCCAGGAGTACAGCAGAGCGAAAAAATACTATAAGAAACTTACTGGTGCCGATATTATAATCGCAGACTGAAAAGTTTGAAAAATATCAAGATTTCGCTGGACTTGTGCGGTTCTATGGATATAATGTAGTGTTGAAAAGAGGTTGCGCATAAAATGTATGCGCAACCTCCCCACCAAGGAAAGGAGAGAAAACGATGGCAAAGCCGATGCTGATATCCCCGATATCAAGGCAAGGAATTAAGTTACTGCGAGTGGCAGCCTACTGTCGAGTTTCCTCCTCTTCTGCGGATCAGCTAAACTCATACGCAACTCAAATTGATTATTACACCAGGCTTGCAAAAAAGAAAAAGAACGAGTGGAACATGGTTGAGATTTTTGCTGATGAAGGCATCAGCGGCATGAAAGCCAAAAATCGCCCCGAGTTCCAACGGATGATCCGCATGTGCGAATTACATCAACTGGACCTCATTATCACAAAATCGGTGTCCCGGTTCGCACGAAATGTTAAAGAGGCCTTGGAGTATGTGAGAAAGCTAAAATTTCTCGGTGTCGGCATAATCTTTGAGAAAGAAGGCATCAATACTCAGTCCCTCGGCGATGAGATGCTGCTCAATACCTTCACCGCAATCGCTCAAGAGGAATCCAAAGCGATTTCGCAAAATCAACGCCTCTCCATCGTCAAACGAATGGAACTTGGCATCTATGTAGACAGTAACGCACCATACGGATTCAGACTTGAAAACAAGCAGCTTGTGGAGTATTCTCCCGAGGCCGATATCGTGCGATGGATATTCCACTCCTATCTCAACGGTATGTCTACAACGGAAATTGCAAAGGTGCTGACCGAGCGAGGTATCCCCACAAAAAACGGCAAAGAAAAATGGAAATCCACTAAAATCTCCTATATGCTCTCCAACGAAAGGTATATCGGAGACTGCCACTATCAGAAAACATACCGTGACACGACTGTGCCGTTCAAGCAATCCAAGAACCGCGGCGAAGAAGATATGTACTATGCCACCGGCACACACGCTTCCATTATCGAGAAAGGAACCTTTGATAAAGCGCAAGTCCTCCTCCAAAAACGAAAAGAGCAGTTCACCAAATCAATAACATTCAATACCTACCCCCTTACGAGCCGCATTCGATGTTCCGAATGCGGCTCTTTCTATCGCCGAAAGGTTCGGAGCGGTGGAGTCAAATGGGTCTGCGCCAAGCATGAGGAAAACACAAAATCATGCAATTCCAACTACTACAGCGAGGAACGAATCTATGACGGTTTCCTATCAGTGGTGAATAAGCTACGATTCGGGCAAGAGAACATCCTCGGTCAAGTTATCGCCAAGCTTGAAAGCGCAACACAGAAATACAAGCGAAATAACAAAACAGCGATGCAGATCAGTCAGAAGATTGCGGAGATAAACGCCACAATTCTAAAACTGAATGAGCTTCGCTCAAAAGGATACCTTGCCCCCGAAATACATCAGTCCCAAGTCAGAGAGATGCAAAAGCAGCTCTGCACACTCAAAGAAGATCGGCAGGATCAATTCGAGTCCCGAATACTTACAATGCTCCAAGATGTGCGGAAACTAAAATCTCTGATTGACGAAATAGAAGAACCCTTGGATGAGTTCGATGAGAAGCTTTTCGAGGAAATTATCGTAGGAATGGCACTCAATAACGCAGATGAATTGACCGTCACTCTGCTCGGCGGACTGAAATTCACTGAATTGATATAGGAGAAACCGCAATGAAAAAGACACGCTTTATTCCATACGGATACACCATCCGTGAAGGGCGAACGGTGATTGAACACACCGAAGCCGAAATTATCCGAGAAATCTTTGATGAGTACATCAAGGGTGCTTCCCTCAAAGAAATAGCGGAGTGCCTCACGCAGAGGAAAATCCCCTATACCGAGAAGACGGATACATGGGATAAAGCGAGAATTGCAAGAATTATCGACAACGCAAAGTACATCGGGGACGATGAATACGGCCCAATCATCGATGAAGATACATACGAGGGTGCGGTATCCATGAAAGCCGCACGGCAGCGCAATACCGTACAAAGAGAATGCGAAGGCATCGCCCTGCTCCGCAACAGAATCAAATGCGCCGATTGCGGAAGCCCGATGCTACGCAGAGTCTGCTCGAAACGACAAATCAATGAAAGCTGGACCTGCCAAAATGCAGAATGCGGAAAGAGACTGCGTATCAGCGACGGCGACCTCCTACAGAAAATCGCCATCCTCATGAATCGCATTATCGAAAACAGCGAACTGCTGATACCAAAGCCCAAGATAAGGATAGTTGACTCCCCGCAAGCCTGCAACGGCAAGTGGATACCGAACTCGAGAAGGAATACCCGAGCGAGGAATACATTGTCGAGAAGGTTAGTGACATCGCAAGTCAGTTATATAAAGAAACCCAGGCAAAGAAAATGATTGTCGCTCAAATTGCAAGGAAACGAGCCTCAATGATGAAACCCCAGGAAAACTTTAATTACGATTACTTCTCCGACCTTGTAGACTATGTCACACTCTCAAGTTCGGGGAAAGTCAGGCTCTACACCAAGGTAGGGACAGAAATCACCGAAGGAGAGAATGAATAATGGCAGTAACCAAAATTCCAAAGAAAACAATTACCCTCATCGAGCCGAAGAAATCCTTCATAGTAGACAAGGCGCAACATCGTCAAAAGCGAGTTGCAGCATACTGCAGAGTGTCTACCGACAGCGAGGAACAACTCACATCCTATACCAATCAGATGAAGGTGTATACCGAAATGATTGCTTCAAATAAGGAGTGGGAGTTCGCAGGGCTGTATGCCGATGAGGGCATCTCAGGTACGAGAGCAGACAAAAGACCTCAATTCCAAAAGATGATAGATGACTGCCACAAGGGTAAAATCGATATGATCATAACAAAGTCAGTATCGAGATTCGCACGAAATACTGTGGATTGCCTTGACTATGTCAGATCACTCAAAGAAATCGGCGTGGGCATCTACTTTGAGGAACAGAACATCGATACGCTGAAAAGTGATAGCGAATTGTACCTTGTCATATACGCAGGATTCGCACAATCCGAATCCGAAAGCATCAGCAAGAATATTACTTGGACGCACCGAAAGAACTTCGAAGAAGGCAGACCCATCTTTATGTATAACCGAATGCTCGGCTACAAGAAAGGTGAGGACGGGAACCCCGAAATCGTCCCATCGGAAGCAGCAATAGTGCAAAGAGTGTTCGATATGTACCTCTCCGGCAAGTCCACCGATGAAATCTCCGAAATCCTGCAAGGCGAAAACATCGAAATTCCCGGCAAGAAACTGAACTTCAGTAAATCAATGATTATCCGAATGTTGAAAAATGAGAAATATTGCGGAGATGCCATCCTGCAAAAAACGGTGACACTTGACCCAATCTCAAAAAAGCGAAAAGCCAACGAAGGTGAAGCACCCATGTGGCTCGTAGAAAACAGCCACCCCTGCCATTGTCAGCCGTGAGATATTCAATAAGGCACAAGAGGAATCCGCCCGAAGAAAGGCAAAAGCACCGCAGTCTGAAAAGGTGGCTCTGACCGCCTCGGGAAAGTATTCCAAATACGCGCTCACGGAAGTAATGATGTGTGGAGAGTGCGGGAGCAGGTACAAAAGAGTAACATGGAACATCCGAGGTAAGCACAGAATCGTGTGGCGATGCATGAGCCGCCTTGACTATGGCAAGAAATACTGCGCCGACTCAATCACCGTCGATGAGCAGGCACTGCAAAGAGCCATTGTAAGAGCCTTAAATCGATTCAATATCGAAGACGAATCCACCTACCTAATGCTGATGAAATCCACCATCGGGGAAGCCATAGGAATCAACGGCAGCTCAGATGAAATCGACCTGCTCGAAAGAAGAATCGATGCCCTTAATAAGCGTATGCTTGACCTTGTAACACTGAGCGTTCAGGAAGATAGTGATGCCGAGGACTATGAAGATGAGTTCAAAAACATCTCCATGCAAATCGAGCAACTCTCGGGGCGCATCACGGCAATTAGAGAAAGTGAAAGTGAGGACGGAGAACTTCAAGCGCGGATTAAGGAAATCCAGGACACCATTGACAAACGAAAAGAAAATAAAGATACCTATGATGACTCAATTGTCCGGCAGATGGTAGAATGTATAAAAGTCTACCATGACGGCAGACTGCAAATTATACTCGGCGGCGGATATGAACTTGAAGAATACCTCGAAAAATAAAAACAGCAAGCAGCGAATAAGCCATAGTTGCTTATTCGCTGACTCTATTAAGCATTGCTTTCGTTATTATCGCTTTCTTCATCTTCGCCAAGCTGTCCGATAGCGAAATTCTCAAAAGCTTCTGAATCGTCAAAATCCTCATTTTCGTCCGGTTCAATCCAGAGAGAAACATCCCGAGCATAGAGTTTGTTCATGAATAGTTTGCCCGCATTACTTTTCCTTTTTCCGTTATATTCTAAAAGCATCGCTTCGGCAAAGCCCATTGACCCCTTCCGGCGATCCCTGGCGGTACGAGTCAGTTGCTTAATGGAAACAGCACCGAGTTTCTCGCTGAACACCTCATCCTTTAACTGATCTTTATACACCACGCAAAGCTTGGTAACTGCATTCATAATGTTGGCGGAGAAAGAATTGGAGTCTCCCTCCCATGTGCCGATGATCAGGCGAAGAACACGGTTGAGAACCTGGTATCCGTATTTGGAGTAAATAGCCTCCAAAGTGGATACAGCACAGATGTGCCCCGGCGCTCTCTTGGCAGATATCTTCAAACCGTAAGACTCCACCAAATCTCGAATCATAAGCTGTTCTTGGTTCTTAGCCTCCAAGTTCGCTACGAAAATTTCAAAAGGCGCAAGGTTCTTTGCGAATTTCATCTGATTGGCAAAGATATCTGCTTCATGTTCATAGCATAGATCATCATAGATCATGCACCATACCGGAGTTTCGCGAGAGCCGGAAGCAAGTGCAACAATTTCAATGGTATGCTGCCCGTTAAAAACATAATTGATCCCGTCTCTTCGGCTGACCTTTACAGGATTGATTTGAAACAGATCGAAGTTTTCTGCCGTTTTCTCAATACGCGCCTGCGACAGATTCCGTTGATAATCCTGGTTCGAAACCAGGTTTTTGATTGGAATTTTCTCGAAATGAACATTCGGCACAAACGGCGAATAATCATCCATGTTATATATCCTCCACTTTCGACAGCATATCCGCTATCGTATTTCGCAGCTCACGCAAAGCCTGTGCCAAGTCACCTTTAGCCTGGGGAGAAACGATGGTGAGGTCTGCCGTATTCTTTGCCCGTTCAATAGAACTCTTCCATGAAGGAATCGTTAGAGTCAGACTGCTGATTTCCGCATCCGGATCATACTCGGGCATATCCTTCACGGAAGGCCCCGCGGAAATATCTCCCTCGGAATAAACTGTTTTATTCCCTTGCACAACCGGTCGCGTGGCTTTGTAATGCATAAACTCAGCAGGATTTCGATCAATCTTCCGATTGATTCGCCGAAGATCCTGCGGATTTAGTTCCGCCATTTCCAACACATGCTTATGGGCAATCTTGTACTGCCCCGAAAGAATCTTGGGCACTAATTTTGGCTCTTTCTTTCCGATTTCTTCTAACGCTCTCGTGAATATGGCATACTTCTGCACAGTGGCAGCCGACACATTATTATCTTCGGCAATTCTCTGTGCCGTCCAATGG
>ERZ780157.905-NODE-905-length-34737-cov-7.824635_pt1 | contig 34737 bp, 31 predicted proteins | sample MGYA00511169_ERZ780157 | MGnify/ENA primary metagenome ERZ780157 (study PRJEB29588, sample SAMEA1965149) | human gut metagenome | biome: human gut; feature: human-associated habitat; material: faeces | place: Denmark | collected 2008/2010 ...
GGTTGAGTTTAAAGTGGAAGGAATATCTGATGTACCAGATAAAACAATAAGGGTTTTAAGAGATGGTGATTATACTTCTTATTTGGATAGAAATGCTACAAAATTTGTTTATTATAATATTTTAGATACATATATTATATTTAAAAAGTAAGGATTAAAGCCCTTGCTTTTTTTTACATTTAAATAGTTGAAATTTTTCTTTTATGTGCACTTGTAAGCACACGAATTTGACATAATATAATATAATATGGTATAATGTAATTATACTAATCTTAGTATCCAAATTTTAATAAAATAGGAGGAATGTGTTATAAGTTGTTTTTTGTCCGCAAATATAAACTAAAAGCAGGAGGGATTCTCGTGGAACGGGAAAAGAATTTGTTTAGGCGTATCTGTGATTTTAAAGACTTGTTCTTTAATCATGACGAGTTTTTAAAGCTACCAAAGCAGGCAAAGAGGTTATGGTATTTAGATTTACTGTTTAGGATTTTAATGGAAGTGCTAGTTCAAATACCAGCAGTAATACTTGCTTTAGCAACATCTCTTATAACTAAAAATGTTGTTTTAGCGATAATTTTTCTAGTTGTTTGGGTTCTTTGTGACCCGCTTACAACAGCTATTAGAACTCTTGACAGATTAAATTCTAATGTGCTTGGGACCTTCTTAGGAGAAAACATTATAGCTATTGCAAACAAAATTCTAAATTTTACTAGGGATAAGGTTGAGATAACTAGAGATGGTAGAAAGCAAACGATGTCAAGTACGATTATTATAAAGACGGTAGCTGACTATTTAAATGCTTTTCTAAAGTGTCGTGATTCGGTTATACAAGCGTTAGTTGCTTCTTTTTTGTTCTTGTTTACTTTTGCTAGCATGATACAACTTGCAAAAGAACAAGTAGAAAATACTTGGCTACTTTGCATAGTGACAGTTATAATTGCTATTGCAAGTATAGTAGTGCAAACAAGAGGAGTCAAGCGAACAGCATCATATTACTGTCTTTTACGTCCATTAGAAGACGACATAGAGAATGCTAAGAGGGATTTAAAGGAAATTGAGCCAATGTCACTTAAACACTCTTCTTTTATGTTTGATAGGTTGTCTACTGCACAATCTAAAAAATTAAAAATAACCTTAAAAGAGCATAGGAAGAAGTCTTTAGATGAAGTGATTGTCTCAGTTGTGAAGTCTATAGGAGTGCTTTTCATAGTGCTATTTATATGTTTGGAAAATGGAGTAAGCGGATTAGATGCTGAAAAATTTCTAAATGCAATAGCGATATCTCGGTTAATGAGTAGTATATTATCAAATATTGGAATTCAGATAAGGCAATTTTTCGGTTTGCTTGAAGATCAAATGGAATACGAAAAATATTCCGAAGACTACAAAAAAATAACTGAGGTGTACTATGAAATTAAAAATGTAAAAGAAAAAGCATATAATGGTAATACTTTAGTTATTAACCCTTTTTCCTTTACATATAATATAAGCAATTTCCATCTAACATCTCAAAAAAGCATTCGATTAAGTAAAGGTGAGCTTACCTTGTTAAAAGGTAATAGTGGAGTTGGAAAGTCGACATTGGTAAAAATCCTAGCTGGAGATTTAAAAGTTGATGGCTTATCGGAAAAACTAATTTCAGTAGGGTACTTTAACGATGAGTCTAGGCTTGGATCTGGCAATCTCTTAGAGGAGATAACGTTGGAAAGAGCAGAAAATGTCGATTCTACAAAGCTTGAAGAGATCATTTTAGGTATACAACTTGGCAGTAAGTTTAAAACCGTAGATTCACTTAGCAAGGTTTCTTGTAAGGAGCTATCAAATGGTTTACGGCAAAGAGTTTTAATTGCCAGAACATTGTATAATTTAGGTAATTCTGATCTAGTGTGTATCGATGAACCAATAGGAAGCTTAGATTCGTATAATGCCAAAAAAGTAGTAGACTTCATTAAGGAGTACTGTAATAGAGACAAAAAGAGATTTGTTCTTATTTGTACTCATCAGTATGAACTTATCAAAGAAATGATAGATAAAAGCTACGAAATTGTGGCAATTGACGCAAACAATAGCAAGATTGTGGGGTGATATAAAATGCAGGGGAAAATTTCCCTGCATTTTTATATAAAAATTGTAATATTTATGTAAAAATATGCAAAAAACATTGACTTTATGCTAATTTTTTATTATAATTAAATATGTATTATGTGAATTTTACATAATACATAAGAAGAAGGGAAGGTGAACTTAAAGTGCCTACATTTAGCCAATTAGTTAGAAAAGGTAGAGAAGATAAAGTAACTAAATCTAAATCACCAGCTTTACAAAGAGGTTATAACTCAAGAAAAAAAGCTGCTACTAATCAATCTTCTCCACAAAAAAGAGGTGTTTGTACAGTTGTTAAAACTCAAACTCCTAAAAAACCAAACTCAGCTCTTCGTAAAGTAGCCAGAGTAAAACTTTCTAATACAATGGAAGTAACTGCATATATCCCAGGAATAGGACATAACTTACAAGAACATAGTGTTGTTCTAATCAGAGGAGGAAGGGTTAAAGATCTTCCAGGTGTTCGTTATCACATTGTTAGAGGTGTGCTTGATACAGCAGGTGTTGCAAATCGTATGCAAGCAAAATCAAAATATGGTGCAAAAAGAGCAAAGAAAAAATAGTTTTAAGTTAGGCGCTTAAGTTTAAAATATATTAAACAATGAGCCCTTACAGAAATTAAAAATTTTTGAGTACCTATAGACTTAATTTAAGTTTAAAATTTATATAAGGAGGGAAGAAAAGTGGCAAGAAAAGGACATATTACAAAAAGAGAAGTTATGCCAGATCCAGTTTATAATTCTAAAGTTGTAACAAAACTTATAAACAAAGTTATGTGGGATGGTAAAAAAGTAACAGCTCAAAAGATTGTTTATGGTGCTTTTAATATTGTAGCTGAAAAGACAGGAAGAGAAGCTTTAGATGCATTCCAACAAGCTTTAGAAAATGTTACACCTGCTCTTGAAGTAAAAGCAAGACGTGTAGGTGGAGCTACATACCAAGTTCCAATGGAAATTAGAGCTGATAGAAAACAATCTCTTGCAATTAGATGGCTTGTAGAATATGCTAGAAAAAGAAATGAACATAGCATGGAAGAAAAGTTAGCAGGAGAAATTATGGATGCTATAAACTCACAAGGTTCTGCATTCAAGAAAAAAGAAGATACTCACAAAATGGCAGAAGCAAACCGTGCATTTGCGCATTACAGATGGTAATATTAATGCAAAGGAGGAAAATAAATGGCAGGTAGAGAATATCCTCTTGAGAGGACAAGAAATATCGGTATCATGGCACATATTGATGCTGGTAAAACTACTACTACTGAAAGAATACTATTTTATACTGGTAAAACACATAAAATAGGTGAAGTTCATGAAGGTGAAGCAACAATGGACTGGATGGCTCAAGAACAAGAAAGAGGTATAACAATTACTTCAGCTGCAACAACTTGTTTTTGGAACAATAACAGAATAAATATAATAGACACTCCAGGACACGTTGACTTTACAATAGAAGTTGAAAGATCTCTTAGAGTACTAGACGGTTCTGTTACAGTACTTTGTGCTAAGGGTGGCGTTCAACCACAATCAGAAACTGTTTGGAGACAAGCAAATAAATATAATGTACCAAGAATGGTATATGTTAATAAAATGGACATCACAGGTGCTGATTTCTATAATTGCGTAAAACAATTAAGAGAAAGATTACAAGCAAATGCTGTGCCAATTGCATTACCTATTGGAAAAGAAGATAACTTTAAAGGAATTGTTGACTTATTAAAAATGGAAGCTTTAGTACATTATGATGATCTTGGAAAAGATGTTAGACATGAAGAAATTCCAGAAGACATGAAGGAATTAGCAGAAAAATATAGAACTGAGTTACTAGAGCATATTGCAGAAGTTGACGATGATTTAATGGAAAAATATCTTGGCGGTGAAGACATTTCAATCGAAGAAATGAAAGCTGCTATAAGAAAATCTACTATAGCTGGTACAATGGTTCCAGTTACTTGTGGAAGTTCATATAAAAATAAAGGTGTACAAGAATTACTTGATGATATTGTTGATTATATGCCAGCTCCAACTGATATACCTCATATAAAAGGTGTATTAGCAGACGGAACTGAAGAAGAAAGAATATCAGCTGATGATCAACCATTCTCTGCATTAGCATTTAAAATAATGACTGATCCATATGTTGGTAAATTAACTTTCTTTAGAGTATATTCTGGAACATTAGAAAGTGGTTCATATGTATTAAACGCTAATAAAGGTAAAAAAGAAAGAATAGGAAGACTTATTCAAATGCATGCAAACTCTAGACAAGATATAGATAAAGTATATGCTGGAGATATTGCTTGTGCAGTTGGTTTAAAAGATGTTGTAACTGGAGATACAATTTGTGATGAAAATGCACCAATTATATTAGAATCTATTGAGTTCCCAGAACCAGTTATAGATATAGCTATAGAACCAAAGTCTAAAGCTGATTCTGAAAAAATGGGTATTGCATTACAAAAATTAGCAGAAGAGGATCCATCTTTTAGAACATATACAGATCAAGAAACTGGTCAAACTATCATTGCTGGTATGGGTGAATTACACCTAGATATCATTGTTGATAGATTAAAAAGAGAATTTAAAGTTGAAGCAAACGTTGGTAAACCACAAGTTGCTTATAAAGAAACTATAAAGAAACCTGTAAAAGTTGAAGGTAAATTCATCAGACAATCTGGTGGTAGAGGTCAATATGGACATGTTTGGTTAGAAGTTGAACCAAATGAACCAGGTAAAGGCTATTCATTTGAATCTAGAATTGTTGGTGGAGTTGTTCCTAAAGAATATGTTAAACCAACTGATGAAGGTGTTCAAGATGCAATGAAATCTGGTATCTTAGCTGGTTATCCAGTTGTTGATGTTAAGGTTGCTTTAGTTGATGGTTCTTACCATGACGTTGACTCTTCTGAAATGGCATTCCACGTTGCTGGATCTATGGCATTTAAAGAGGCTTGTCGTCAAGGTGGAGCAGTTTTACTTGAACCAATAATGAAAGTTGATATCATTGTTCCAGAAGAATATATGGGAGATGTTATTGGTGATGTAAACTCAAGACGTGGAAGAATGGAAGGTATGGATACAGTACAAGGTACTACAACTATACATTCATTTATACCACTTTCAGAAATGTTTGGTTATGCTACAGACTTACGTTCTAAAACTCAAGGTAGAGGAGTATACTCTATGGAACCATCTCACTATGAAGAAGTTCCAAAATCTGTTTTAGAAACTATTGTGTCTAGCAGAAAAAAATCTGAAGAATAATAACTAAAATAAGCAAAAAAGCATTTAAAGGTATTGCAAAATACCTTTAAATGTAGTAAAATTATATTTATAAAATGATGTCTTTTAGACATTAAATGTGATATTTAAGGAGGAATTTTAAAATGGCAAAAGCAAAGTTTGAAAGAAACAAACCACATGCTAACATTGGTACTATAGGTCACGTTGACCATGGTAAAACTACACTTACAGCTGCTATAACTAAATATTGTAGCTTAACAGGTGGAGCAGAATTTAGAGCATATGATCAAATCGATGGTGCTCCTGAAGAAAGAGCTAGAGGTATAACAATATCTACAGCTCACGTTGAATACGAAACAGCAAATAGACACTATGCACACGTTGACTGTCCAGGACATGCTGACTATGTTAAAAACATGATCACTGGTGCAGCACAAATGGATGGTGCAATCCTAGTTGTATCTGCTGCTGATGGCCCAATGCCACAAACTAGAGAACATATTCTTCTTGCAAGACAAGTTGGTGTTCCATATATAGTTGTATTCATGAACAAATGTGATATGGTTGATGATCCAGAATTATTAGAATTAGTTGAAATGGATATAAGAGATCTATTATCTAAATATGATTTCCCAGGTGATACTACTCCAGTAATTCAAGGTTCTGCTTTAAAAGTATTAGAATCTACTTCTAAAGATCCAGAAGCTCCAGAATACAAATGTATCAAAGATTTATTAGAAGCTGTTGATACATATATACCAACTCCACAAAGAGATACAGATAAACCTTTCTTAATGCCAGTTGAAGATGTATTCACTATCACAGGTAGAGGTACAGTTGCTACAGGTAGAATTGAAAGAGGTATCTTAAAATTATCTGAAGAAGTTGAAATTGTTGGACTTTCTGAAGAAACTAGGAAAACAGTTGTAACAGGTATCGAAATGTTCAGAAAAGAACTTGCTCAAGCAGAAGCTGGTGATAACGCTGGTGTTCTTCTAAGAGGTGTTCAAAGAGATGAAATCGAAAGAGGTCAAGTTATTGCTAAACCAGGTTCAATAAAACCACATACTGATTTTGAAGCTGAAGTTTACATACTAACTAAAGAAGAAGGTGGAAGACATACTCCATTCTTCAAAGGTTACAGACCACAATTCTATTTCAGAACAACTGACGTTACAGGTGTTATGGAAGAATTAAAATCATCTGATGGTACTCCATTAGAAATGGTTATGCCTGGAGATAATGTAACAATGAAAATCAAACTTATAACTCCTATCGCAATCGAAAAAGGATTAAAATTCGCTATTCGTGAAGGTGGTAGAACAGTAGGTGCTGGTTCTGTTGCTAACATTATTGGTTAATTTGAATTAGTATAAAAAGGTGCACGTGATTTATTCATATGCACCTTTTTATTTAAAGGTGACATGATGAAAAAAGAGAATATTTGGCTAATAATATCTATTCTTTTAGTTATAATTTGGATGGTATCAGTTTTTAAACTTTCTGGTGAAGTAAGTGAAGTATCCGGAAATAGAAGTGGTGGATTTATCTCAAGTATAATAAGGTTTTTTAATAATGATATTTCAGAAGATAAATTAGAAAAATTAACTGAAAGCTTGCAACCTTTTGTTAGAAAATGTGCACATTTTTGTTTGTATGCAATAGGTGGCTTTTTAATATATAATTTAGTTAATTGTATATTTAAAAGATATAACAATAAAGATAGCTATAAAAACTGTATTTTAATTAGTATATTTATAGGAGTGATTTATGCAATTACGGATGAGTTACATCAACTGTTTGTAAGTGGAAGAAGTGGAGAACTAAGAGATGTATTTATTGATAGTTGTGGAATAATTTTAGGAGTAGCTATATGTTATTTATTAATTAAATTTATATCTAAGAAAATGGTTAGCAAAAGTTTGTAAAATTATGTTAAATATTGAAATAGAAAAGCTTAAAAATATCTAAAATCGGATAATGCAAATATCTGATTCTTTTGTCGATTTTTGCTTGAAAAAAAGTTCAAGTTGTTATATAATAGTAAATGTTAAAGTAAATAAAAATTACTTTGATTTATGTTATAGGGGAATGAAAAAATGTATAAGAAATATTTTAAAAGATTACTTGATTTGTTTTTTGCTATTATATTATTTATATTAACTTTGCCGATTGTAGGTGTAGCAAGCCTTATTATCTTTATTTTAGATAAGGGGAAGTCTCCTTTGTTTAAACAACAAAGAGTAGGAAAAGATGAAGTTAAATTTAATATATATAAACTAAGAACAATGGCAAAGGATGAAAACGGTGTAAATCAAGTAACAAAATTCGGTAAAATTTTAAGAGACACAAGTATTGATGAACTCCCACAACTTATTAACATAATAAAAGGTGAAATGAGTTTTATTGGCCCAAGACCATGGATTTCAGAGTATAGTAAATATTTTACTAAAAAAGATAGAAGAAGATCTGAAGTACTCCCAGGACTTTCTGGATGGGCTCAAGTGCAAGGTCGTAATGGAATAACCGTAAAAGAAAAATTAAGAGCAGATGCATGGTATGTTGATCATGTAACATTTAAAACCGATTTAACAATTTTATTAAAAACAATAGAGTTAATATTTAAAAGAACAGGAGCTTCTATTACAGAAACAGGAATACAAGATGAACTTTCTGAATTAAAAGAAAGTTATTATATGACAACTGATATAAATGAAAATGCACAATCAATAAAAGAAAGAATAGGTTAATTTATTATGAAGAAAGTATTGTTTACAGCAACTGTTGATTCGCATATTTTACACTTTCATATTCCGTATCTAAAACTCTTTAAAGAAAATGGATATGAGGTGCATGTAGCAACAAATGGAGATGAAAAAATACCATATTGTGATGTGAAGCATAAGATTTCTTTTGAAAGAAGTCCGATTAAGCTAAATAATTTAAAAGCTATTAAACAGTTAAAGAAAGTTATAGATAAAGAAAAATTTGATATAATACATTGCCATACTCCTATGGGAAGTGTGGTAACAAGATTAGCAGCCAAAAAAGCAAGAAAGAATGGTACTAGAGTTATCTATACTGCCCATGGATTTCATTTTTATAAAGGGGCATCACTTTTTAACTGGTCAATATTTTACCCTATAGAAAAGATACTATCAAATATTACTGATGATTTGATAACAATCAACAAAGAAGATTATGAATTAGCTCTAAAGAAGTTCCATGCAAAGAATACGTATTATGTTCCAGGTGTTGGAGTAGATAAAGCTAAATTTGATTTTGCTTTTACATCTGATGAAAAACATAAATTAAGAGAAAGCTTAGGAATAAAAGACAGTGACTTTGTTATTATATATGTAGCTGAATTGAATAAAAATAAAAATCAAAAAATGGCAATTGAGGCAATAAAAGATTTAGTAAAGAAAGATGATAAAATTAAACTATTACTAGTTGGAAAAGATTCATATAATGGTAAATATCAAGAAATGGTAAAAGAACTAGAAATTGATAAAAATGCTATTTTTACTGGCTATAGAAAAGATATACCACAACTTATGAAAATATCTGATTTAGCCATATCTACTTCTTTGCGTGAAGGCTTACCAGTAAATTTAATTGAAGCAATGATGATTAATCTACCTATCGTTGCAACAGCTTGTAGAGGTAACAAAGATTTAGTAGAAAAATATAAAAAGGGAAAAGTAATAGAAATTAATGATATAAATAAACTTATAAATGAAATTATATATATAAAGAAGAATATTGCTAAAATAAATAGCCTAAAAAGTAATGAATGTTATAGATATGATTTAGAAAATATAATGAAAGAAATGAAGAAAATATACTTTTAATATAATAGGAGGAAGAATTTGAAAGTTGGAATTTTAACACATTATAATGTAAATAATCAAGGTGCACAGTTACAAATGTACGCTACATATAATAAACTAAAAGAAATGGGACATACTCCTGTAGTCTTAACGTATCCTAAAAATTTTGATTTCGTGGATGAGGGGTTAAAGAAAAGAAATATTGTTACTATTTCCTCAATTCCATATTTTTTAAAAGAATATTTATTTAAAAAAGGTTTGAGGCTTACATGGTTTAATGTAAAAAAATACATAAAAAATAGAAAATTCAGAGAAAATGAATTTGTTTTTGAAAGATACGCACTCGCAAATACAGACCTTGCTATAGTTGGGGCAGATGAAGTTTTTAGTTTAGAAAATGGACTTAATATGATGATGTTTGGGCACTGTGTTGGAACGAAAAGAATAGTTTCATATGCACCTTCATGTGGGCAAACAAATGTAGATATATACAAAAAATATAATGCATGGGAGCTTGTGAAATCAGGACTTAATAAATTTTCAAATTTATCTGCAAGGGATGAAAATACTTTTGATGTTATAACTAAGGCTACAGGTAAAAATGATGTAGAACTTGTAATAGATCCTGTTTTGCTATATGATTTTTCAAAAATTCATCAAAAAGTAAAGTTACCTAAGAAGGATTATATATTAGTGTATTCTTATGATAAAAATATGAATAAGCCAGAAGAAATAACGGCTATTAAAGAGTATGCTAAAAATAATAATTTAAAGATTGTTTCTGCTGGAACTTATCATAAATGGTGTGATTACAATTTTTCTTGTAATGGATTAGAATGGATTGAATATTTTAGAAATGCTAAAGAGGTTATTACAGATACGTTTCACGGCACAATTTTAGCAACTATTACTAAAAAGCCTATGGGAGTCTATGTAAGAGAAGGGTTAAATAAAAATAAGCTGGAGTATTTATTAAAGCAATTAAAAATTGAAGAGAGAAGATTAAATAAAGTGGATTATGGAACTATTAATAAAGTTATGAGAAAAGAAATAAATTTTTATAAAATAGATAAGAATTTAGATGAATTGAGGAAGAATTCTAATTCATATTTTATGAAATGTCTAGGAGAATAAATATGAAAAATATAGAAGAATTTGATGGAGCATGTGCTGGATGTGGAGCATGTGTTTTGGTATGTCCTGTTATTGCTATTAAATATAGTCTTTCAGATGACGGATTTTATAAAGCAAGTATTGATATAGACAAATGTATTAATTGTGGGAAATGTACAAAAGTATGTGTTAAAAATTGTGAGAAAGATACAAATTCTTTTAGTAAAGGGAAATTATATTCGGCCAGAAGTAAAGATGAAAAAAAGGTACTAAAATGTACATCTGGTGCTATTGCATATGAAATTAGCTTATATGGTATAAAAAATGGATACAATGTTGTTGGTGTAGAATATGATAATAAAAGTAATATTGCAAGAACAGTTATTTCAAGAAATTACGAAGATTTAGAAAGGTTAAAAGGTTCTAAATATTTGCAAAGTAAATCTGATGAATGTTTTAAAGAAGTAATAAAAGAATGTAAAGAAAGTAAAGAAAAAAAATATATAATATTTGGTACTCCATGTCAAATATATGGAATGAAAAAAGCTATTCAACAAGAAAAGATTACAAATGAATTTATTTATGTAGATTTATTCTGTCATGGTGTACCTTCATATTTGGTGTGGGATAAATATTTAAATTATATTAAAAAGAAAAAAATAAATGGTAAAAAAATTAAAGATGTGATTTTTAGAGATAAGAAAAATGGTTGGCATAATTGGACTATGAAGATATCTACTGATAATGCTAACTGTTATATAAAATCGGCACAATCTGACTTTTATAAAGCATTTCTTGACAATATATTATTAAACAAAGCTTGTTATACTTGTGATGTGAGAAAAGAAAAAAGTGTCGCTGATATAAGACTTGGCGACTTTTGGGGAAAAAAGTATATGAGTGATGATAAGGGGGTATCTGCTGTATTACTTTTAACTAAAGAAGGAGAGGAATTGTTTAATAGTTTAAAAGATAATATAGAAGTTATAGCAAAGGAAGATTACAATGAATTTATAAAATATCAAAGTACAGAAGACTATAAATATACAAATCTAAGAGATGAAGCTGTTATTAAATTACAAAATAGTACATTAAAAAAGACAATAAAATCGTATAGGAAAAACCTATCAAAAAAATATGTCTTAAAAGAAAATATAAAGACTTTAATATCATATTTACCAAATAATATAGTAAACAAAATAAAAAAATTAAATAGTAGTAGGTAGGTGAAATTATGGAATACCCAGTAAGAGTACTACATTTTGTAAGGAAAATGTCGTATGGCGGGATAGAAACTTATATAATGAATTTATATAGGAACATTAATAGAAATAAAATACAATTTGATTTTTTAGTAAATGATGAAGGGACATTTGATGAAGAAATAAAAACTCTTGGGGGTAAAATATATAATCTTCCTCATCTGGGAACAGTAAATGCTCATACATATACTAAAAATTTGGATAATTTTTTTAAAGAACATAAAGAATACCAAATAGTGCATTCTCATTATGGACAAGTTACAGGGATTATTTTAGAAGTTGCAAAGAAAAATAATGTGAAAATAAGAATTGCACATAGTCACAGTATAAAAATTCCTAAAGTAAATATTTTGGTTACGTTATATAAAAGATATTTACAAACAAAAATCTTGAGAAATAGTAATTTATTACTTTCTTGTTCAGAAGAAGCTTCTAAATTTTTATATAAAAAGAAATATAAAGATGCAATTATATTAAAAAATGGAATATCCACAGAAAGATTTATATTTAACAATGGATATAGAACACTTTTAAGAAAAGATCTTAAAATTGATGAAAAAACAACAGTAATTGGAAATGTAGGAAGATTTGAACATCCAAAAAATCATAGTTTTTTAATTGATATTTTTTATGAATATCAACTAAAAAATAAAGATAGTAAACTTATTTTATTTGGAGTAGGAACATTATTAGATATAATAAAAAATAAAGTTAAAGAACTTGGAATAGAAGATAAAGTTATATTTATGGGAGCAATAAAAGAGGTAAATAGATTTTATTCGGTAATGGATATATTTTTATTTCCTTCTATACATGAGGGGCTTGGAATAGCACTTGTAGAAGCACAGACAAATGGCTTACCATGCTATGCTAGTGATTCAATCCCTAAAGAGGCAAATCCGACTGGTAGAGTAAAATTTATCTCATTAAAAGAAAATTCAAAATGTTGGGCAAATATTTTACTAAATGCTAAAAATAAGCGATACGATGCTTTAAACAAAATTATTCTTGAGGGATATGATATAAAAGATGTTGCAAATAAACTTCAAAAAATTTATTTAAAAAATATAAATAAGGAGAAATGATATGAAAATAAGTGTAGTGTATTCGACAGATGAAAATTACGTTAGGTATTGTGCTACGTCCATTTTATCTTTATTAGAGAATAGTACTGATATAGGAAAAATATATATAATAGATAATAAAATAAAAATTGAATCAAAGAAAAAATTAAATGATATGATCAGTAGATTTAATGTAAATATTGTATATATACCAATTGATTCGATAGTTTATGATTTAGAAAAAAACAATGATTTTTCTATTTCTTCTTATGCTAGACTATTAATGCAACGTGAAATAGTTGAAGATAAAATTATTTATATTGATTGTGATACTATAGTTGTAGATAATATTGCAAAATTATGGAATATTAACATAGAGGATTATTGGGTGGCTGGTGTACAAGATGCTTTACCTAAAATACTAAAGAAAAAAGTTGGTTTAAAAAAAGAAGATAGATATATAAATGCAGGAGTATTATTAATAAATTTAAAGAAATGGAAAGAAGAAAATCTCGATAAAAGGTATATTAATTTTGTTAATGAGCATAAGGGAAACGTTGTTCATCACGATCAAGGGTTAATTAATGGCGTATGTAAAAATAAAATTTATATATTACCTCCAGAATATAATTTTATGAGTGAAATGACATACTATACTGCCAAACAATTAAAAAAATTATATTCAGAAAAGAATTATTATACTCAAAAAGAATTAGATAATGCTAAAAGTTTGCCCGTAATTATACATTTTATTAGTAAATTTTATAAAAGGCCCTGGATTGAAGGATCAACTAATCCATATACCACTTTATTTTTACAATATATGAAAAGAACAGGATTTGATACTAAATTATTAAAAGATATTCCAAATAAAAAAGTAGAACTTAGAAAAAAGATGTACAAAAAATTACCTTTTTTCTTGTATATGTGCTTTGAAAAAATGTTAGATTTTAAAAGAAATATAGTTATAATTATTAAATATAGATAGTGGGGAAATTATGAAAAAAATTCTATTTGTAACTACTGGTGCCTTACCAGTACCAGCTGTAAATGGTGGCGCAGTTGAAAAGTTGGTCGATATGCTGTTACAAGACAAAAAAATTACAGATAAGTTTGATATTGATGTATATAGTAGGTATGATAAAAAGTCAGAAAACATAATTAAAAACTATAACGTAAGATATATAAACGAAGATAGTGTTATGTTTAAAATAAAGAGAATTATAAGATTTTGTATTAATAAATTATCTAATAAATATTATGGAAATGAGTATATTACTCAAGTCGTAAAAGATATAAAGAAGAATAATCTAAAATATGATATAGTAGTTATAGAAAATTCACCTGAATATGCTTTAATATTAAAGAAGTATTTAAAATGTAAGTTTGTTTTGCATCTACATAATGATTACTTAAATAAAGAAAGAAAGTTAAGTAAAGAGATTGTATATTGTTATGATTTAATACTTGCAATAAGTAATTATATAAAAAATCGTGTTTTAGAAGTTAATAGTAATGCTAATGTCAAGGTGTTATATAACGGTGTAAATTTAAACAAGTTTGATATTACAAATATAGATAATAGAAAATACAAAGAAAAGTATTTATTAAATGATGATGATTTTGTTTTTGGGTATGTTGGGCGTATTGTTAAGGAAAAAGGAATAAAAGAATTAGTAAAAAGCTTTTGTGATATAACAACAGGTGAAAAGACTAAATTATTAATTGTAGGTAGTAGTGGTTATGGTAAAGATAAAGAAAGTGAATATTTAAGAGAAGTAAAAGATATTGCGAGAAAAAAAGAAGGTAAAATAATATTTACTGGCTTTGTAAATCATGATGAAATGCAAAGTGTATGTTCTCTAATTGATGTTGGAGTATATCCTTCAAGATGTAATGAGGCTTTTGGACTTTCTGTTGCTGAAATGCTAGCACTAGAAAAACCTGTAATTGTTAGTGATAGAGGTGCATTACCAGAAATTGTAAATTATGAATGTGCGATTATTGTAAAAGATGATGATAATTTTATATCAAATCTCAAAGAAGCTTTAAATAAAGTTTTACTTATGAGAAAAGATGAATTTAAAGATTTAAAGAAAAATGCAAGAAAACAAGTATTAAAATTTTCTGATACAAATTATTGTAATAATATGATAGATTATTTAGAAAAGATATAAGGGGAAATTATGATTAACATGAGAAATATTGCTTTAAAAATATCAATAATATTTAATATATTGTTAATATTTTTTGGCGCTAATATTGGTACTATATTACCGTTTTTTAACTTATACATATTAGACTTTATAGCATTGTTCTTTAGTGTAATAGCTTGTATGAAATTTAAAGTTAAAGTAAAGATTGATACATTAATGTGGATTTTGTGTATAGTTTTTTCTGCTTTTTCACTCATTTATACCACAAATACGGAGGCTACCATGAAATTTATTATGTTATTATTTTGTGGTGTTATGTCAAAAGCCCTATATGAAAATACAAGTGGCTGGAGTGATTTTTTTATAAAACTATTGTTAATAGGATCATCAGTACATGTATTTTTTACAATTGCTGAGTGCTTTTTACCAGATATGGTTAGTTTAATAAATTCAAAAATATTAGCATATGATGCTTATACTTTAAATCTTAGTTTTGCTAATTTAGGAGCATATGCTGGCATTACAGGTCAAACGGGGGTTAATGCATTTTATATTGCAATATTCATTGGGGTAATGTTTAGTAAAATAGTGACAGAAAAAAAAGGAAAATTAAGGAATGTAATTTTTTTATTTATAGGTATTTACGCACTCTTTTTGACTTCAAAAAGGGGCATGATTGTGGCAACAGTTATAGCGATTATGTTTACAATTCTTATTGCCTCAAAGTTAAAACTAAAACAAATTTTAAAGCATGCAGTAATATTTGCAGTATTTTGTGGAATTGGACTTTTTATATTATTTAATACCCAAAACAATATTATAAATAAAGTAACATCTCTTTCAGAAAGTGGAGATATTTCAAATGGAAGAGAGGTATTCTGGGCAGCTGGTATTAGGATGTTTGAAGAAAACCCTGTATTTGGTCTTGGTATGAATACAATGGATTCTACTTTGGGTGATATGGTACATAATGTATATATTCAACTTCTTTCTGAGGGTGGAATTGTAGGATTTACATTATTTATGCTTGCTTTTATATTTACCTTAATAAGTAATATAAAAGAGATTAATAGGTTAAAAGAAAAAAATAGTGTTACAATAGTATCATATGTAAAATTATATGTACAAATTATTTTCTATGTGTATTCAATAACAGAAAGTCCATTATATATTCTTTATTTCTTAATTACATATATGATAACATCAGCTATGACATATGATGTAAAAAAAATACAAATTGAAGAAAATAAGGAGGGATTAAGTAATAATTTTATTACTATTATTTAATTATGAGATCAACAAATTCAATTAAAAATGCAGTAGTTGCAATACTTTCAAATATTATTATAATTTTAATAGGATTTATAGCCCAAAGAATTTTTGTAGAAGTTCTAGGAAATGAGTATTTGGGAATAAATGGTTTATTTAGTAATATTTTATCAATGCTTGCTATTGTTGAACTCGGTTTTGGCTCTGCCATAGTATATAATTTTTATAAACCAGTGGCAGATGGTGATAAAGAAAAGATAAAAGCATTACTGGATTTTTACAAAAAAACATATAGAATTATAGCAACAGTTATTTTTATACTAGGACTATTTATTATACCATTTTTAGGAAAAATTGTTGGGGAAGTATCGATAAAAGAAAATCTTAATTTTATATTTATATTATACTTACTTGATATAGTGTGTTCATATCTTTTAACATATAAAAGATCAATATTATATGCAGATCAAAAAACATATATAATAAATATAGTTCATTTAGGGTACCTAATTGTAATGAATGTATTACAAATTGTATTCTTGCTTTTAACACATAATTTTATATTATATTTGTTAATAAAGATATTTTGTAGAATAATTGAAAATGTTATTATTACTATAATATCAAACAAGAAGTACCCATATATCAAAGAAAAAGCCACACAGGATGTTGATGTAGAAACAAAAAAAGATATATTAAAAAAAGTTAAAGGGCTAATGTTTCATAATATTGGAGGCTTTATCGTAAAAGGAACTGATAACATTATAATATCAATAACTCCAGGACTTGGGATTATATCTGTTGGTTTGTATTCAAACTATTATATGGTTTTAACTGCTGTTACTAACTTGTTTTCACAACTATTTAACTCCTTAACAGCAAGTGTAGGTAATCTTTTAATAGAAAAGAATCATGATAAATCATATAAAGTGTATAGAAATATGCTTATGCTTAATTCATGGATTTTTGCATTTGCTTCAGCATCTATTTTATGTATGATACAACCATTTGTAAGTATATGGCTTGGGAAAGAGTATGTTTTACCTTTTATAGTATTACTTACTTTAGTTATAAACTTTTATATTGTAGGTATGAGGAATACATATAGTACATTTAAAACAGCAGCCGGAGTTTTTCATGAAGATAGATTTGTACCACTAATAGAGGCACTTTTAAATTTAGTGTTTTCATTAATTTTTGCAAGAGTTATGGGGCTTGCTGGTGTATTTATTGGTACAATTATAAGTAGTACGGCATTATTTTGTTTTAGTTACCCCAAATATGTATATAAGCCTTTATTTAAAAAATCATACAAGCAATATATTAAAGAAAATATAACATATACAATACTTGCTTTTGTGGCAGTGTCTACTACTTTTTTAGTAGTAACACAATTTAAATTTAATAATAATTTTGTACAGCTAATAGTAAATGCAGTTATATGCTTAATCATACCAAATTTAATTTATTATGTTGTATTTAGAAAAAGGGAAGAATTCATGTATTACAAAAATCTTTTAAAAAATATTGTAAATAAATTTAAAGAAAGGAGAGTATAACAAATGGAAAAAAGAATACATTATATAGATATGATTAGAGCCTTAGCTATACTTTTAATAGTATTTGGACATATTATCGCTCACTGTAATAAGCTTTCTAATGTATCACATTATATACAATCTTTTCATGTCCCTATATTTTTTGTGGTATCTGGCTTTTTGTTTAATGTGAAAAAAGGCAAGAAATATATAAATTTTTTATGGGCTAAGTTTAAAAGAATAATGATACCATATTTCATATTTGGAATATTATTTTTAGTCCCATACTTTTTGCTTGGAGCAGATGTTTCTGATAGTTTAAATATTAATAATAAATTATCAATAGGTAAAAGTTTATTTGGAATTATATATGGAAATGGTCATGAACAATTATTAAAACAAAATTCATCTTTATGGTTTTTACCTTGCTTATTTGTAATGTACCAAATATTCTATTTAATAGATTATTTAAAAAATAAAACAAAAGGAAATAAAAAGCTACAAGAGTATATTATATTTTTTATACTTGTAGTACTTGGATTTATAAACTATATAATACCACATGTAAGATTGCCTTGGGGTCTTGATATTGCAATTTCACTTAGTGTATTTTTTGAACTGGGTATTATAATTAGAAGAATAAAAGAAGAAAACAAGAAGATTTTTGTAGATAATTATATTATAGCAGTGGTTTTATTATTAATTGGTGGTATAGTAGCATTTATAAATAAAGAAGTTTCTTGTATGAACTATTTTTTTGGTAATTATTTACTATTCTTATTATCAGCTATTTTTACAATTACTGGTATATTTATATTATTTTCAAAGTTACCAAGAATTAAGTTTTTTGAAGAAATAGGAAAACAAACTATGGGAATATTAATATTTCATAAGTTAATAGTAATTGTTTTTCAAACAAAGCTTGGTATGCTTTCAACAATGTTGAAAAGTGGTAATATAACAGTTCAGGTATTACTTTCAATTATTACATTAATAGTCACAGTACTAAGTTGTTTTGTACCAATCATATTAATTAATAAATTTTGCCCATTTTTACTTGGAAATAGTAAAAAAGCTGCAAAAGAATAGGAGGAATATATGAAAAAAAGGAAGATTATATTAGGAATAGTACTTGCTATATTATTTTTAATTATATTAGTCGTTCTTGTTGGTGGAATATATGCATGGTCAAAATTATCAAATGTTGCATTTGAAGAAATAGATAAAGATGATCTTGCTGTAAATGAAAACTTATACGATGATGTGAAAAATAAAGTAGAAAATGAAATATCTGAAGAAGAATTTAAAGATGTTGTAAATTTTGTACTATTTGGTGTAGATACAAAAGATATTGATGGATTTGATTCTGGTAGATCAGATACGATTATAATAGCATCTATAAACCCTATGAAAAAAAGTTTAAAGTTAATTAGTATACCAAGAGATACATATGTTAATGTACCAGGATATGGTAAAACCAAAATAAATCATGCATATGCCTATGGTAAAGAACAACTTAGTATAAAGACTATAAACAGTAACTTTGGATTAAATTTAACAGAATATGCAACAATAGATTTCTCAGGACTCATAAATATAATAGATGAGGTTGGGGGGATTAATTTAACTATATCAGATGAAGAAATGAACTTTATAAATAATTCAATAAATGTTAAGAAGAAGCTTACACATTCTGGAAATGTACTTTTAAATGGTGAACAAGCATTAGTTCATTCAAGAAATAGAACGGTTGGTAATGATTTTACCAGAGCAAGCCGTCAAAGAGATGTGATAGAGGCTTTAATTAATAAAATAGCAACTTTAGATATAGATAAGATACTTGATTTATCTGATACTTTTTTAAAAGAAGTAAGAACAAATATAAATATAACAAAATATATTGGTTTACTTACATCAGTTGTATCAAATAAAAATGAATATTTAAATAATATTACATCTGTACAAATTCCAAGTACAGAATACGCTTCTGGCCAAATGATAGATGGTATATATTATTTTGTAAGCGACTTGGAAAAAGCAAAAAGTGAAATGTATAAATATATTTATGAACAATAATTAAAATAGGATATGAGTAATTTCTCATATTCTATTTACTATTTCTACTTATGTAAAAATTTTGCCTATTTTGCTTGAAATGTAGATTTTTATGTAAATTTTATTTTTTAATATAAATACTTGTGGAAACATGTAAAATATGGTATAATTTTTAAAGTTATTAATTTTAATAAGTTGGGGGAAACAATGGAAGAATTAAATATAAAAGAATTATTTTATGAATTCTGGCAAAAAAAATATTTTGTTTTAATTATGCTTGTACTAGGTGTAGCACTTGGAATGTTATATTCCTCATTTTTAGTAACACCAATGTATAGATCTGTTACCACTTTAGTATTATCAAATGTATCTGATACAAATAATGGGACAGCTAGTGGTGCAATAACTCAAAATGATCTTTTATTAAACCAAAAATTAGTTTCTACTTATGGAGAGATAATGAAGAGTAGAACTGTTGCAAAACAAGTAATAGAAAAATTAGGACTTAAGATTAGTGAAGAGGATCTTATTAATAGTATAAGTGTACAAGCTAAAAAAGATACAGAATTACTTGAAATATCAGTTTCAAATTCAGATCCTAAAACTGCTGCAGATATAGCAAATACTTTGGCTGAAGTATTTACTGAAAAAGTAAAAGAAGTATATCAAATAGAAAATGTAACTGTTATTGATAAAGCAGAAATGGATAATAATCCATATAATGTAAATATGCCTAAAACTGCCGCTATATTTGCTTTTGGATTTTTAATTGTTTCGTGTTTAGTAATATTTGTTAGAGTATATTTTAATAATACTATAAAAACTCCAGAAGAAATTGAAAAAGCATTAGGTTTACCAGTGCTAGCAGTTATACCTAAATTTAAAGATTAAGGAGGAAAACAATGAGTAGTGAGTTAGTAGTACATGAATCACCAAAAGCGCCTATTTCTGAAGCAATAAGATTGTTAAGAACTAATCTTTCGTTTATGAATGGAAAAAGGAAAAATCAAGTTATACTTTTAACAAGTGCTGCACCAGGAGATGGAAAAAGCTGGGTATCTGCAAATCTTGCAGCTGCATATGCACAAAGTGATAAGAAAGTATTATTAGTTGATGCAGATTTAAGAAAAGGTAGACAGCATAAAATATTTGGAAGATTTAACACTAGAGGATTTTCTGATTTCTTGCAAGGGGTTATTGGAATTGAAGACGATATTGAGTTACAAGCAGATATTTTAATGAAATCTATAACAACAACAGAAGTAAAAAATCTATTCTTAATACCATCAGGTATAGTACCTCCAAATCCTGCCGAACTTTTAGGTACAGATGGCTTAGATACATTTTTACAAATAGTAAAACAAAATTTTGATGTAATAATATTTGATGCTCCACCAGTTAGTATTGTTGCAGATAGTTTGATATTATGCAAAAAAGTAGATAACGTTATATTAGTTGTTGCTGCTGATGTAACTAAAAAAGATATGCTTACTGAAGCTAAAAAATCAATTCAACAGGTTGGCGGTAAAATATCAGGTGTTGTGTTAAATAAAATGCCTGTAGAAAAAAGAAAAGAGTACAGTAAATATTATTCACATTATTCAGATGAATTAACATTAACAAATAGTAAAAGAAGTGCAAAATAGATGAGGTGTTAAAATAATGATTGATATGCATTGTCATATTATACCAGCTATAGATGATGGCTCAAAGAGTGTAACAGAGACTTTTAATATGGCTATAGCAGCTGCAAATATGGGGTATAAAGGAATATTTGCAACGCCACACTATATAGAAGATAGACATGAGACTAATTGTAAAGATATAGAAAATAGTGTTGAAGTATTAAATAAAATGTTAAAAGAAAAAAACATAGACTTAAAAATATATGTGGGAAACGAAATATATATATGTAATAATTTATTAGAATTATTACAAGAAAATAAAGTTTTTACTTTAGGGAAATCTAAATATGTTTTATTTGAACTACCATTTAATGGTGAGGTATTAAATTTAAAACAGATAATATCTGAATTAGGTCATATAGGTTACATACCAATTTTGGCACATCCAGAAAGGTATGAATTTATCTTTAACGATTACAAAAAAGTAATTCCATTAATAGAAGAGGGAGCTTTAATTCAGATAAATTTAGCAAGTATAGTTGGTTATTATGGTAGTAAATCGCAAAAATGTGCTGAAAAATTATTAAAAAATAATTTAGTTCACTTTATTGGTACTGATTCACATGATAGCACATCTATTTATAATAATTTTGAAAAAGCTATGAAAAAAATATCAAAGAAGGTATCAAATGATAAATTAAATGAAATTTTAGTTGAAAATCCAAATAGAGTATTAAATGATAAACCAATATATTAAAATACAAGTTTTTTACTTGTATTTTTTTCTTTTATTTTCCAGCATTTCATGGTATAATTAGTCGTATAATAATAAATGGAGGAAAAATTATGGAAGAGATTGAAAAAGCACTTTTAGTTGCTGTAAATGTTAATAATCAAAAATATTTTTTAAATTCCGTAGAAGAATTAAGAAATTTAACATATGCATGTAACATGGATGTTTTAGATGTTGTTGTACAAAACTTAGAAAACGTTAATAATGCTACATACATTGGTACTGGTAAAGTAAAAGAAATAAAGGAACAGGCAAAATATTTAAAAGCAGATTTAATAATTTTTAATAATGAGCTTTCTCCATCTCAACTTAGAAACTTACAAAAGGATTTATCTTTACCAATATTAGATAGAACAGGATTGATACTTCAAATATTCTCTAAAAGAGCTCAAACTAAAGAAGCAAAATTACAAGTAGAAGTTGCAAAATTACAATATATGTTGCCAAGACTTGTAGGTTTACATTCATCATTAGGAAGACAAGGAAGTGGAGCAGGACTTAGTAATAAAGGATCTGGAGAGAAAAAATTAGAATTAGATCGTAGAAGAATAGAAGATAAAATAACAGAATTAAATAAAGAACTTAAAAATATTGAAAGTGAAAGAGATGTACAAAGAAAGCAAAGAAAAAAGAAAGGAATACCACTTGTTTCACTTGCAGGTTATACTAATGCTGGTAAGTCTACATTAATGAATGCTTTGGTTGATATTTACAAAAATGATGAAAGTAAAAAAGTAGAGGAAAAAAATATGCTTTTTGCAACACTTGATACTTCAGTTAGAAATATAACTTTACCAGATAAAAAGGAATTTTTGCTATCTGATACTGTAGGATTCATATCAGAATTACCACATAGTTTAGTAAAAGCTTTTAGATCTACTTTAGAAGAAATAAAACAAGCGGATTTAATATTAGAAGTTGTTGACTTTGCGGATGAAAATTATAAACAGCATATTGAGGTTACAAATAAAACATTAAAAGAATTAGGAGCCGACAAAATACCACTTGTCTATGTATATAATAAATCAGACTTGGTATTAGAAAAGCTACCTAAAATTGAAGAAAATGCAATTTATATGTCTGCATCAAATAAAATAGGAATTGAAGAATTAATTAATATTATAAAAAGTAAAATTTTTTCAAATTTTATTAAAACTAAACTATTAATTCCATATAATAGAAGTGATATTGTAGCCTATTTTAATAGTAACTCTAATGTGGTAAGAACAGAATATATAAATGAAGGAACTTTATTATTTGTAGAATGTAAAATTGAGGATTATAATAGGTATAAGGAATTTGAGAAAAAATAAGGAGATAACTTTAAATGTTATCTCTTTTTCGTTTGTAAACGAATAGGAATTTAGGGTAATGTATTGTAAATACGCTTAAATTATAATATAATATAGCAAAGAAAGTTGTTATTTTCTAGTGTCAACTCTTAAGAAAATAAACTTCTTTTGTAATAATTAGTTGTCAAAATATAATTTATGGGGTAATTAAATGAGTATAATAAATCAAAAAGTTAATATAAATATAATTGGGGCTGGACTTGCAGGCTGTGAATGTGCATATATACTTGCAAAAAATGGAATAAAAGTTAAACTGTATGAAATGAAGCCAAAGTATAAATCACCAGCACATACTCTGGATAGCTTTGCAGAGTTAGTTTGCAGTAATTCACTAAAATCAGATGAAATAACTAATGCTTGTGGATTACTAAAAAAAGAAATGCAAATGCTAGATAGTCTATTTGTAGAAATTGCACATAGAACTAAAATTCCGGCCGGACAAGCTTTGGCTGTTGATAGAGATAAATTTTCTAAAGGAATAACAAAAATTATAAAAGAAAATAAGAATATTGAAATAATATATGAACAAATAGAAGATATAAGTAGTATGGATGGAATAGTTGTAGTGGCAACAGGGCCTCTTACAAGTGATAATCTATTAGAGAATATTAAGAAAATTGTAGGAGATGAAAGTTTATATTTTTATGATGCTGCAGCTCCAATAATAGAGGCAGACACAATTGATATGGATGTTGCTTACATAATGGATAGATATGGTGAAATTGGAAAAGGAGATTATATTAATCTTCCAATGAATAAAGAGCAATACTTAGCTTTTTACAATGAACTAATTAATGCTAAAACTGCAAACCGTCATGAATTTGATAAGATATCACTATTTGAAGGATGTATGCCAATAGAATATATGGCAAAAAGAGGAGAAAAAACATTAACTTTTGGACCGTTAAAACCAATAGGTTTAGACAATCCTAAAACTCTTAAGCAAAATTATGCAGTTGTACAATTAAGAGCTGAAAATAAAGAAAAAACTTTATACAATATGGTTGGTTTTCAAACAAGTTTAGCTTTTGGTGAGCAAAAAAGAGTATTCAGAATGATACCAGGCCTTGAAAATGCTAATTTTGTAAGATATGGGGTTATGCATAAAAACTCATATATAAATGGTGGTAAATTACTTGATAATAATTTTTGTATGAAAAATAATAGTAATATATATTTTGCTGGTCAAATATCAGGTGTAGAAGGATATGTAGAATCCGCAGCATCTGGATTAATGGTAGCATATTCAATATTAAATAGATTACAAGGGAAAAAAATAACATTCCCTGAAGAAACAATGCTTGGTTCTCTTGCTAAATATATCTCAACTGAAAATAAAAACTATCAACCAATGAATGCAAACTTTGGAATACTAAAATCATTAGATATTAAAATAAAAGATAAAAAAGAAAAGTATACAAAACTTGCAAGTAGAGCAATAAATGAAATAGAAAATTTAAAGAAAGATATTATATAACATTTTGGGGGTGAGAATGTGAGTAAAATTTATTTATTATATGGAGAAGAAAAGTACGATTTAAACAAGAAAATAGAAAATATAAAAAAAGATTTTACAAATTTAGAAGTAGGATTAAATTTATTTTACATTACTAAAGAAAACATAAATGAATTAGAAAACATATCACAAGGAGTTACTTTTTTTGGTACTAAGAAATTAGTAATTATTAAAGAAACCAATTTAAAAATTGATATAGATATATTAGAAAATGCAGATGATGATATAACTTTTATATTAGTAGAAAATACTGTTGACAAAAGACTTAGCGAATATAAAAAAATAGCCAAAATAGCTGAATGCCATGAATTTAAGCATCTAGATCAAAAGCAAATGATAGATTATCTGTATAATACAATAAGAAGATATGGAATTAATATATCGTATGAAGACGCTACATACATGCAAAGTATATGTGGTGAGGATAAATCTAACAATATAAATGAGTTGAAAAAATTAGTAATATTTTTAGATGGAAGTGATAAAAAGGTAACAAAAGAAATTATAGATAAAGTATGTTCTAGAACCTTAAATGCAAAAATATTTGACGTTTTAAATTTAATAGTTAATAGAAAAAAAGAAGAGGCAATAAAAAAATTAAATGATTTATTAGAGCAAAAAGAACCAATAGTGAAAATTTATATAATGTTATATAAACAAATATATCAAATGTATTTAATAAAATATGCTAAGCAAAATAATATTTTAGATATTGCAAAATTATTTGGAATACATCCATATACGTATAAAAATTTATCAATATCTGCAGATAAGTATACATTAAATAAATTAAAAGAAATATTATATAGTTTTGATGAATATGATGAAAAAACTAAAAATGGCGAAATGGATTTTGAAATTGGTTTAAAGAAAATAATTTGTTCAATGTAATAAAATAAAATTATGAGGATAGGAGTGTTAAATTATGGGAGGATATAAAAAGAATAAAGATGGCTTTATTGATATAAAAATTGAAAAGTTAATCGATTGGAATGAAGAAAGTGGTGTAGGATGTATATGTTCTGATAAAATAACTAAAGAAGGATTTAAGGTTGGATATATGTATAGAGGAAAACCTATTGCAAATTGTCCAGATAGTGGATGGATATTTATGGCAGGAGATGAAGATGAAGAATATATTGGAAATCCTAATAAAAATCATATTTTAGACATAAACACAGTTTGCAATTATGATAAGGATATTATACCTTATATACACTCTAAGATAGGTAGTATGTATATAAGAGTAGATAATAAAAGATTTGAAATTTATGATGGAACTAAACCAATATTTATAGCTAAACAAGAAAGGTAATATAATATAACATTAATAAAAATAAAACGATTATAATAAAGTAGAAATTATATATCTTAAAAAGCCATAGATTTTTTTCGACAAAAAATAAAGGCGTATCTTAAGGCGATACGTCATTTTTTGTCGAACGATTTTTCTTGACATTTGCAAACTGCGTGTATATAATCAAAGTGTAGTTACTACAATTTAATTCTTGTAAAATTTAATCATATACTTTTTTTCATGAACCCTATATTCAATATAATATTCCCCAATTTTTTAAGATATAGTAAATTTATAAAAAATAATTGCAAGGATTATTTTGTAGTAGTTACAATATATAAGGTGATTATTATTGAAAAAACATTTAAAACTTATTTTATTTTTTATCTTTAGTTTTGTTATTGTTATAACTCTATTTCTTTGCTATATAAATAGTTTTAATTCTTTTAGTACTATTAGTTTAGTAACTTCTAATAAATCAAATTTAAATTTAAATCTAAATAACAATTTAAATCTAGCCAATTTTTATTCAAGTAATTTTTCATCAAATGATAATATAATTGCATATCTTAGTATTCCTAAAATATCTTTATTTAATGTACCAATAGAATATGGTACAAATAAAAATGTACTCTCAAAAGCAATAGGACTTTTTGAAAATAATAATATAGAAGGAGGAAATATTTGTCTTGCGGCACATAATCGAAGTAATACTGTAAGCTATTTTAAGGATTTATGGAAACTTAATATTGGAGATGAAATTCTATTAAAAACAAAAGATAAATTTACCACATATACAGTTATGTTTAAAACTGAGATTTTAAGTAATGATTGGACATACTTACAAAACGAAAAAGAAGATTATATTACATGTATAACTTGTATTGATAACAAACCAAATAAAAGGCTTTGTATAAGAGGAGTTAAAAAATAAAAGGGAGTGAAAATTATAGAAAAAATAAATTTAAAAATTAAAAAAATTTTTTTGCTAACATTTATGTTAGTAACTTTTATAAATAGTTTTTCAGTTTTTGCAGTTAATATTGATGATAATAATTTAGGAAAATATAGAATATATTGCACAGAAGATACAGAGCATTATATAAAATACAATGATAGAGTGCAAATAAATTATGTTTATTATTATCTAAATGAAAATAATGAAACAATACCGGCCTATTGTTTAAATCTTGGAGTAGATGGTCCAGAAACTTTTGATGAATATTATGTGAATGTAAGTGAAGCTTTAGAAGATGAGACTGTAACAAGTATATTGTTAAATGGATATCCATACAAAACACCATACGAACTAGGTTTACCAACTGATTATCAAGCTTCATATAGTACACAATTTGCTATTTGGGCATATTTATCTAATCTAGATCTAAATAAAATTGCAGCTACAAGACCAGAATATGAATGTGTTGTATCTGCTATAAAAAATATATATCATAATGGTATAGAATATAAAAGTAATACAAACGGGTTAATAAATATGAAAGTTTATGACCCTGAAGTTTGCAAAGAAAATTCAAATGTTTATAGCATTAGAGTAAAACTTGATTATAACGATGAAAATATATATGGTTATACTTTAAATGTAAGTGGATTAAAAAATTATTCTATATTAGATAATAATACAAATATGCAAATATATCCAGATAGTATATATGGTTATAAAGATTTTAATATATTAGTTCCAAGAGAAGATATAAAAGAGGATACAAGTGTTAATATAACAATTAATTATGAATCAAGAAATGCAAGCCTTATGTTCGGAGTTGCTGATATGGCTGGAATGCAAAATTTAGTTTTAACCAAGAATAATAGAGAAGTAAGGAGTGTTAGTAATAATACCAATATAAAATATGTAAAAAATAGTTTTGTTATCAAAAAAGTAGATAAAGATGATAAAAGCAAACCGATATCTGGTGTGAAATTTAAAATATATAATGACGAAATGAAGTTATTGGGAGAATATGTTACTAATAATGATGGAATTATTTCATTTGATTTTTTAAAGGAACTAGATTTAAAACAGGGAGATAAAATTATTATAGAAGAGATAAGTGCACCAGATAACTATTATATTGATGAAAATAACAATAAAGTAGAGTTGATACTAAAGTATGATGATATAAATGAAGTTATTATAGAAAATGAAAAAGCTACTGGAACTATTGATATAATAAAAAAATCTCTTGATTATAATCCATACACTAATGTAAAAAAAGATTCACCTCTTAAAGGTTGTGAATTTGAAATATATAATGAAAATATGGAATTAATAGAAAAAATAGTAAGTGATGAAAATGGTCACGCAAAAACAAGCAGACTTGAAGTTGGAAAATACTATATAAAAGAAGTAAAAACAAATGATTATTATATATTAGATAATAAAATACATGAAATTAATATATCAGAGCATAATGAAGTCAAAGAATTTGTACTATATAATAAAAGTATGGAAAAAGAATTACCAAAGACAGGTTTTTAATTTTGGCAAGTATAAAAAATGGAAAATATTTCATAATATAAATAAAGAGGTGCTTTATTTATGAACAAAAAATATTTAAATTTTAGAACAGACATGGCAGATGAACGTGTAGATACATATAAAAGAGTACATAATTTAAGTGAAGTAGACGGTATCAAAGTTACATCTGATAATAAAAATGGAATAATTACTACAATTGTAGAGGTGTTAAATGAAAATGGAGAAAAAGCAGTATCCAAAAAGATGGGTAAATATGTAACAATGGAGATATCCGATATGAATTACTTAGGTGAAAAAGAAAAAGAGGATGTAAAAAAACAGGTTTCATTAGTTATAAAAGAGTTAATAGGGGATGACAAGAAAAAATCTATACTGGTTGTTGGTCTTGGAAATATATCTGTAACTCCAGATGCACTTGGGCCTAAAGTTGTAAAAGATATTGATGTTACAAGACATTTAATAAAATTTGCAAAAGAGCTTGTGGAACCAAATACAAGGTCTGTAAGTGCAATATCACCAGGTGTACTTGGAACTACAGGAATAGAGACATCAGAAATAATAAATTCAATAGTAGAAAAAACAAAACCAGATATAATTTTAGCAATAGATAGTTTGGCATCAGGAAGTATACATAGAATAGGAAATACTATACAATTTAGTAATACAGGTATAACTCCTGGTGAAGGTGTAAGAAACAAAAGAGATGAAATAAATGAAGAAAATTTAGGAGTACCTGTAATAGCTGTAGGTGTTCCAACTGTGGTAGATATGGCTACAATAACAAATGAGGCAATTGATAAGATGCTTGATAACGCCAAAAATGAAATGTTTGAGTTAAGTGATAAAGGTGATAAAAAAGAAGTAATCAAAGTATTTGATACATTAGAGCAAGATACTAGATATGATATGATTGCAAATGTATTAAATACACAAAATTATATAGTAACTCCAAAGGAAGTAGATAATTTAATTGAAAGTGTTGCAGATATAATATCGAGTGGAATTAATTTAGCTGTGTAAAAGGTACTGCAAAAGCAGTATCTTTTATTGTGATGTTTTTGTGAAAATATAAGTAGCCTAATTATATAAATTTCTTTTTACTTGATTTTTTAGGTGTTTTGATATAAAATGATTATACTATGAAAATTGGAGGAATTTATTATGAAAAAAAGTAAAATTACAATTGGATTTTTAATTTTAGCTTTTGTACTAGTTTTTTCATTTACAATATTTAAAAGTAATGTATTTGCTGCAGAAGATCAAAATACACAAGAAAATACCTCTATAAATAGTATATTTGATATAGATGCACAGACTGAAGCATATAAATTTAGTGAAAAGAGATCTCCTAAAGGACCTTTCATACGTTATATTCAAGAAAGAGTAATAGTAGATAAAGAACTATCTGGAATAGGTACAACTATTTCGGAAAAAACTATTGATGTTACTGCACCAACTACTGGAATTCAAGTTTTACTTGCTGCAGATACTGTTAGAATAGATTCTAGTATGGAATATGCCGTTGTATTTTCACAGACAAATGTAATTATAGATGGAAATATAACTAAAGATTTAGTTGTATTTGCTGGCTCAAAAGTAACAGTTGGTGAGAATGCTAATATTTCAGGTGACATTATATGTTATAGTAATGAAATTGAAGTAAAAGGAAATGTAGAAGGAAATTTAGTTGGTACAGCACAAAAATTAATTATAAGTGGAAATATTGGTAAAGATTTAAGAATGCAGTTAAATAATATAGAATTATTAGATGGAAATAGCATAAACGGTGATATATTCTTTATGACATACAATAAAGAATTAAATATAAAAGAAAAATATCCTAATGCACAAATAAAAGTTTATGAAGAAAAATCTGGACTTTTAGATGCTAGTACTATATTATCTGGTGTAATTACAAGTTTAGCATTCACTTTATTATATTTATTAATTGAGAAATTCACAAAAGGCAAAGTATTCTCAAAAATGATTACAAAAACTAGAGATAATCTATTATTTTTTGTTATATCAGGTGGATTATCACTTATGATGGTCTTACCATTAGTATTTATATTAATAATGCTAGCTGCTTTTGGTTTAGCCCAAATTGCAATCCCAGCTCTTATATTATATGTATCTTATTTATTAGTTGTCGGATTACTTTCAACATTCATAATAGGTAGTTTTCTAGTTAAATATATGACGGATACAAGATTTAAAGCAATGGGAAATGGTACTAAGATATTATCTGCATTTGTTATATTTATGTTATTATTTATATTAGCAAAACTTCCTACTGTTGGAATTTATATAACAATATTATTAGTAATGTTTGCAATAGGAATTGTAACAACATGTATATTTAAAAGGAAAAAAAATACTGATATATCTAAAGTTAAGTAGTTATGGGGGAATATTATTATGAAATATTATAATATTGAAACAAAAGAAATATTAGAGTCATTAAATACTACTGAAAATGGTTTGAATGCAGACGAAGCAAAAAATAGACTTTTGAAAAATGGGCCAAATAAATTAAAGGAAACTAAAAAGAAGGGTATATTATCGAAGTTTATAAGCCAATTTAAGGATTTAATGCTTATAATACTTATAATGTCTGCAATTTTATCAGCTTTAGTTTCTGTAAAAACAGGAGAATCATTTACAGATACAATAGTAATACTATTTGTTGTTGTTTTAAATGCAATTTTAGGAGTAATTCAAGAAAGCAAAGCTGAAAAAGCAATAGAAGCTTTAAAAGATATGTCTTTACCATATATAAAAGTAAAAAGAGATGGAAAAGTACAGAGCATAAAAACAGAAGAAATAGTTGTAGGTGATATAGTACTTGTAGAAGCTGGAGATTCAATTCCAGCTGATATGAGAATTTTACATAACCATAGTTTAAGAGTTGAAGAAGCTGCTCTTACAGGTGAGTCGGTTCCTGTAGATAAACAAGATGCTGTTATACCTGGTGATAAGGAAATATCACTTGGCGATAGAACCAACATGTTATATTCTGGTAGTAGTGTTGTTTATGGTAGAGCAGAAGCAATAGTAGTAGCAACGGGAATGGATACAGAACTTGGAAAAATTGCTGAAGCTATATCAAATCAAAAAGTTGAGATAACACCACTTCAAAAGAAAATAAATGAGTTAAGTAAAGTTTTAACTGTTATTGTTATTGTGATTGCAGTTTTAATGTTCTTTATAGGAATGCTAGAAGGAAATCCAATATTAGAAGTATTTATGCTTGCCATATCTCTTGCGGTTGCTGCAATACCTGAAGGGCTTTCAGCTGTTATTACTATTACCCTTGCAATGGGTGTACAAAAAATGGCAAAAGAGAAAGCTATAGTAAGAAAATTATCAGCAGTTGAAGCTCTTGGATCAACAGAGGTAATTTGTTCTGATAAAACAGGTACATTAACTCAAAACAAAATGACATTAAGAAAAATATATGTCGATATGAACTTAGTTGATGTGGAAAATGTTAATAACATTGATGAAATAACAAACGAAAATGGAATAGTAAAAGAAGATTTTAATATGCTTGCCAACATATCTATACTTTGTAATGATACTACATTTGGTGAAGATAAAGGAGCTAAAGTTTTACTTGGAGATCCTACAGAAACTTGTTTAGTTGATTTTGGTAAAAAGGTTGGATTTGATAAAGAAGAAATGGAAAAGCAACATCCAAGAATGGATGAATTACCTTTTGACTCAACAAGAAAAATGATGACGACTGTAAATGAGTTTGAGGATAAGTATGTAATCCTTACAAAAGGTGCTGTCGAATCAATTTTAGATAAGTCTAACAAAATTTTATTGAATGGAAAAGTAGAAGAAGTTACTAGTGAATTAAAAGAACAAATATTAGCGGAAAATCTTAGTATGGCTAAAGATGCACTTAGAGTACTTGCTTGTGCATATAGAATTACAGAAAAGAAAGAAATAATAGATAAATCCGAAGAAGATTTGATATTTGTTGGTCTTGTTGGAATGATAGATCCACCAAGAAAAGAAGCTAAAAGAGCAGTTGAAAAATGCTTTAATGCTGGGATGATACCTGTAATGATTACAGGAGATAATATAGATACAGCAATGGCTATTGCTAAAGAGTTAGGAATATTAAAAGAAGGAAACAAGGCAATTACTGGACTTGAACTTGATAAGTTGAGTGATGAAGAATTATATAGTCAAGTAGAAGATATAAGAGTTTATGCAAGAGTATCGCCAGAGAATAAAATAAGGATTGTAAAGGCTTGGAAAAAGCGTGGAAAAATTGTTGCAATGACTGGTGATGGAGTAAATGATGCTCCAGCCTTAAAAGGTGCAGACATTGGTATCGGTATGGGTATTACTGGAACTGAGGTATCAAAAAGTGTATCTAGTATGGTACTTGCAGATGATAACTTTGCTACAATAGTTGTTGCTGTAAAAGAAGGAAGAAGAATATATAATAATATACAAAATGTTATTGCGTATTTACTTGCTTCTAATTTAGCCGAAGTATTGATAATATTTATAGCTACATTGTTCAATAAAGTTTTATTACTTCCAATTCAAATACTATGGATTAATCTTGTAACTGATACAATACCAGCAATAGCACTGGGATTTGAAAGAGAAGAAAGAAATATAATGAAGCAAAAGCCAAGGAATTCGAAAGAGAGTTTATTTACTCCATTTCTTATGGCAAGAATAATAGTACCAGGTGTATTAAAAGCTATAATTATATTTGTATTATATTTCGTTTTAGAAAATATGTACGATGCTACAATAGCTAGTGGAGCTGTATTTGTAACTTTATCTATAATTGAATTATTATTTGCATTTATTTGTAGATCAGATAGAAAATCTGTATTTAAAATTGGACTTTTAACAAACAAACTAATGTTACTTTGTATGCTTGGAGCAATACTATTACAGGTTGCCATTGTAACTATACCAGTATTATCTAGTTGGTTAAGAGTACCACAAATGCCACTTGGTGTACATATAGCCGTTATATGTATTGCTATATTTACAGCTATACTGTTTGAATTTGTGAAAATCATACTTGCAAAAGTGTTTAATAAAGAGGCAAAAAAATAGAATTTAAGGACCAAATATTCATATTTGGTCCTTTTTGTACATAAGTTATATTATGAATATAGAAAGAAGGTGTAGTTTATGTTCGATAATGTTTTAAAAATGTTATTTGGAAATAATGGCTCAAGAAGAGGAAATAATAACTATAGAAATAGAGGAGGAGCAAAATTTATATATAAATTAGTACCATTTGAACAAGCAAGAATGATGATTGAAAATAATCAAGTTACTTTAATGGATGTAAGGACACCAAATGAATATGATTTGGTGCATATAAAAAATTCAATAAACATGCCAGTAGACGAAATAGAAAAAAGAATATTTACTTATAATCAAACTGACCCCATAATGGTATATTGTTCCAGTGGAACTAGAAGCAAAACGGCAATTCAAATATTAAATGGCCTAGGATATAATAACATATACATATGGGAGTATGGTGCACTTGCAACTTTTCCATACAAAAATATGTTAGTATATAGTGAAAATGTAAAAAAGGGGTATTGATATGATAAAAAAAGTTAATCAAGCGACATTTGACAGGGAAATAACTAATATTGAAGGAATATGTTTAGTAGATTTCTATGCAACTTGGTGTGGACCTTGCATGAGGCTTTCACCAATACTAGAAGAAATAGCAAATAGCAGATCAGATTATAGTATACTAAAAGTAGATGTTGATGAAAATCCAGAAATTTCTAGAAGGCATCAGATAGATACTATACCTACAATTTGTATATATAAAAATGGTAAATTAGTTGAAAAACAAGTTGGATTTAAAAATAAAGAACAAATAATAAAGCTGATAGAAAAATATAGTGACTAGCTTTCAAAACGTTTGTAATTAAAATGTAATGTAAATGTTACAAGATTGTAGTTGATTTTTATTTGATATTTATATATAATAAAAGTACTAAATTAATAAAAA
>ERZ780157.921-NODE-921-length-34226-cov-7.145767_pt1 | contig 34226 bp, 33 predicted proteins | sample MGYA00511169_ERZ780157 | MGnify/ENA primary metagenome ERZ780157 (study PRJEB29588, sample SAMEA1965149) | human gut metagenome | biome: human gut; feature: human-associated habitat; material: faeces | place: Denmark | collected 2008/2010 ...
ATGGTTGCGCCCCGAGCGCTCGTTGCCCGAGTGCTCCTTTTTTGCGCCGTCGGGTGTGTTTTGATTGTTTCGGGTGTTTTCCGACATGGGATCGAATTTCCTTTCTGTGCGAGTCCGATAGGGCTCGGCTATGTTTATAGTAATCCCGCGCTGACTGCAAGCGAGGTCACGGTCAGGCGAACGTTTGCATTTCGCTTGAGCTGCTCCTCCGCCGTCATGATTACGTCACAAAGGCGCAGCAGCTCGGGTGTGGTAAAGCGGTAGGCGAGAGCACCTGCCTCCTCGCGGTCGGTAAAGAAGCAGAGCGGTGCCGTGTCGGTTTGCTTGAGAAGCAGCAGATCGCGCAGGCAGAGCTTGACCGATGCCAGATTTGCCAGCAGCTCGTCGCGCTTTTGCCCGAAGGATTGCAGCAGTCGGAGCGACTCCACGCCCGATCGCCTCTCGGCACAGAGCCGTGCGAAATCTCTTGCCTTTCTCCGCTTATCGAGGATCGGCTTCCGCGTTTTGGGATCAAGCAGCTCGAGCGCCCGTCCAATGCTTCCGTCTGAGGCGGCAACAATCTCGGAGAACTCGCTCGGAGCGGTGGCACGGAGCGATGCCGCATCGCCGCTGACCCGACAGAGATGCTCCTCGATCAGGTGCGGTGGGATCGGCTCGGTGCGGATCGTTGGAGCACGGCTGCGCACGGTTTCCAGCAGTGTGCCCGCGTTTTCGCAAAGAAGCAGAAAGACCACGTATGGCGGCGGCTCCTCAAGCGTGAGCAGAAATGCGTTTTGCGCCTGCGATGTGAGCAGATCCGCCTCCTCAAGGATATAGACCTTCACGTCTCCGTCATTCGGCGCAACGTAAACGTCACTTCGCACCTCGCGGATCACGTCAACGCCAAAGGTTGCCTTATCTCCTCTGTTTTTCAAAATGACGTCGGTGGAATGTCCCTCGAGAATCTTGCGGCAGGAGAGGCAGACACCGCAGGGGAGTGGATGCGTTTCGCTTTGTTTGCTCTCACAGCAGAGCGCGGCGGCAATGAGACGGGCAAGGGTGTGCTTTCCCGTTCCGTGTGCCCCCTCGATGATGTAGGCATGCGGAAAGGTACCACTCGTGATCTCGCCCGCAAGCCGTTCGCAAAGCGCACGGTTGCCAACGATTTCGGGGAATGCATGCTTCATCGAAATCCTCTCCTTTCCTGCCGGACAGCGGCAATATCATACCACCTTACATTATAGCAGTTTTTTTTTGTCTTGTCAAGCAGTTGCATGTCCACGGAGCGCGATTTTCTCATCTTTTTTTGTAAAAAAGCGGTGTGGGTGATTGACAGTCGGCGGATTTTGGGGTATAATATAAAAGCAGATGAAAATGCTGACAAAACTTTTTACGGAAAGGGTGAATGTAACATGGTAGTAACGAAGGAATCCATCATCGGTGACGTTCTGGATTACGACCGCGAAACGGCGCAGTTCTTCTTTGCCATCGGCATGCATTGCCTCGGTTGCCCCGCATCGCGCGGTGAGAGCATCGCCGATGCGTGCGCTGTTCACGGAACCGACGCAGACGAGCTGGTTGACCAGCTGAACCGTTTTCTTGCATCGAAGCAATAAGTCGATCGAATGTCGAGGGGGAGGGTGTTTTTCAAAAAGAAAGGCACGCGTCCCCCTTTTTCGTAAAAAACAAACGAGGTGAGTGTATGCAAAGCAAAATTATGCTGTCAAAGCGTCTGGGCAGCGCCGTTCCCTACGTTCGGCAGGGGGCGCGTGTGGTTGACGTTGGAACCGACCACGCCTATCTCCCGATCCACCTGGTGGAGGCGGGTATTGCACAGGCTGCGCTGGCGGCAGATATCAATCGCGGGCCGATCGAGTGCGCGCGTGCCAATATTGCCGAGGTGGGGCTTGCCGATCGGATCGACACGCTCCAAACCGACGGACTGCACGGCGTGGAGGCGTTTGTCCCCGACCACGTGATCGTGTTTGGCATGGGAGGCGAGCTGATTGAGCGGATTCTTGCAGAGGCGGAATGGATCAAAACCCCCTCCGTGCGCCTGATCCTGCAGCCGATGTCGCGTGCGGCAACTCTGCGTGCGTGGCTGATAGAGAACGGCTTTGCGATCACGGGCGAAACGCTCACCTATGAGGATAAAAAATATTACCAGACCCTCGCGGCGGAATGGTGCGGCGATCGCATCGTATACAGTGAGGTCGAGCTGGAGGTGGGGCGGCTCAATATCGAGCGGCGTCCCCCGATCTTTGAGGACTTTGTGCGGCATGAGATCTCCGTGCTTGACCGCGTGATCGCGGGCAAAAATCAGGCGCGGGCGGTTGACATAGCCGAGGAGATCATGATGAGAAAAGCATTGGAGGAATTGCTATGAAGGTGCGCGAGCTGTATGCGTTTTTGAATGAGAAAATTCCGCCGTCTCTGTCCTGCTCATGGGACAATGACGGTCTGCTTTGCTGTCCCGACGAGGAGGCAGAGGTGCGCCGCGTGCTCGTGGCACTTGATATCACCGACCGTGTGGTGAGCGAGGCGATCGAGGGGGGCTACGACGTGATCGTGGCGCATCACCCCATGATCTTCGCCCCCCTCAAGGCGGTCAACCCGAGGAGTCATATCACCAAAAAGGCGATCCGCCTTTTGCGTGCGGGGATCACGGCAATGTGCTTCCACACGCGGCTTGACGTGGTGGAGGGCGGCGTCAACGACACCCTTGCAGAGCTCTTGGGGCTTGAGAACACGGCACGCTTCGGCAACCCCGGCGAGGAGGTCGGGCGCGTGGGAGAGCTGCCGCATGAGATGACGCTTGCCGACTTTTGTGCCCTGGTGAGGAGCAAAACCGGAGCCGAGGCGGTGCACGCCGCCGATGCGGGCAAGCCTGTGCATCGCGTGGCGGTTCTGGGCGGCAGCGGCTCGGACGACGGGTTCGCGGCGATTGCCGCAGGTGCCGACACCTTCCTCTCGGGCGAGTTCAAGCACAGTTATCTCACCGAGGCACCCGAATGTGGCATCAACCTGATTGCCGCAGGACATTTCCACACCGAAAACCCGATCTGCCAAGCGCTGGCACGCTGGATCGGGGAGGCCTATCCAACGCTCACGGTCGACCTGACCGACAGTAACCCCGTGCGGGTTCTCTGACACATCAAACGAAAAAAGGAGAATTGACCATGACCTACGTGATTTCAAATATACACGGTAACTATGCAAAATTTCAGTCCCTGCTCTCGCAGATTTCCTTCCGCGAGCGCGACACGCTTTATCTGCTCGGCGACCTTTTGGACTACGGCGAGGAGGCAATGGAGCTGATCGCCGACGTCAGCGTGCGTCTTAATGTGTTCCCGATCGCGGGTGAGCACGATTTCCTGGCAGCACGGATGCTCAAGGGCGTTTCCAAAATGCTCAGCGGTGCCGCACCCGACCCCGAACTGCTCGGTGAAATGACCGAATGGGTGCAGGACGGCGGCCAGGCAACGCTTGATGCCTTCCGTGCGCTGGATGAGGAAGAGCGCGAGGGCGTGATCGAATATCTGGAGGAGATGACGCTCTTTGAGGAGCTCACGGTCAAGGGCGAGCGCTACGTGCTGGTCCACGCAGGCATTGCCGACTACACCGACGGCGACGATCTCGGCGATTATCTGCCCGAGGATTTCTTCTGCGAGCCGCTCGATCCCACCCGCCGACTGATCGCCGATGCCACCGTTGTGGTGGGTCATAAGCCCACGGCAAGCGGAAAGATCGAGCGCGGAGAGGGCAGTATCTTCATCGACTGCGGCGTTGCCGAAGGCGGCAGACTTGCGTGCCTGTGCCTGGAGAGCGGCGAGGAGTTTTACGCGTGAAGAAGAACGAGACCTTTGTGCTCCGCATCGAGGAGATCAACAACCTCGGGTGCGGTGTTGGACATCTGCCCGATCCGAACGGCGGAAGAGGACAGGTGGTTTTCGTGCGTGACGCCGTGACGGGAGACCTGATCGAGGCGCGTGCCATCAAGGTAAACAAAACCTACGTGGTGGCGCGGATCGAGCGTATCCTCGAGCCCTCCTCTCTGCGCTGTGAGGACGATTGCCGCGCGAAGGGCTGCGGCGGATGCGTTTACCGTCACGTTCGGTATGAGCATGAGCTCGAGCTCAAGCGCGACTACGTGAAAAATGCCTTCCGCAAGGCAGGGCTTGAGGAGGTCGAGGTTGCCCCCGTGCGTCACACGGGGGAGCTCTCGGGCTACCGAAATAAGGCGCAGTACCCCGTTTGTCAGGGGAAGGACGGCATGGAGGCAGGCTTTTTCGCAACCGGCACGCATCGCATCGTGCCCGCCGACTCCTGCCGTCTGCAGCCCCCTGCTTTTGCCGAGATTACGCGCCTGATCTGCGATTTTTGCAACCGTCACGGCATCTCTGCCTACGATGAGGAGAGCGGACGGGGGCTTTTGCGTCATATCTATCTGCGCATCGGCGCGAAAACGGGTGAGGTGATGGTCTGCCTCGTGGTCAACGGCAAGGGACTGCCGCATGAGCGCGAGCTGGCGGAGGAGCTGACCCAACGTCACCCCGAGGTGGTAAGCGTGATGTGCAATATCAACGAGGCGAGCACGAACGTGGTGCTCGGTGACACGTATCGACTGATTGCAGGGCGCGAATGGATCGAGGACACGCTGTGCGGGCTCTCTTTCCGTCTGTCGGCAGGGGCATTTTATCAGGTCAACCGAAATGCCTGTGAGCTGCTCTACGGCATTGCGAAGGAGCAGGCGGGGCTGACGGGCAGGGAAACGCTACTCGATCTTTATTGCGGCATCGGCACGATCGGGCTTTCGATGGCAGACCGCGCAAAAGAGGTGATCGGCATCGAGATCGTGGACGAGGCTGTGGAGAGAGCCGCAGAGAATGCCGCACGAAACGGCATCACGCATGCATCGTTTTACTGTGGGGACGCATCGGACGCGCGCCGTCTGCTTGCCAACGCCGAGGCTGCACGCGGAGCACTTGACCCCGATAACACGGTTGTGGTATTCGACCCGCCGCGAAAGGGGAGCACGCCCGAGCTGATCGCCTACGTTGCCGAGCGACGCTTTCCGCGCGTGGTCTACGTTTCCTGCAACCCCGACACGCTGGCACGCGATTGCGTGATCTTCAAGGAGCTGGGATATCAAATTGGCGAGGTGACGCCCGTGGATATGTTTCCGAGGACAGGGCACGTCGAAAGTGTCGTTTGTCTCGAAAGGAGTCGCAAATGAAAAAAGATAAAAAGCACATAGGATTAGCACTATTAGAGGGATTAGGCGAGTTGGTATTGACTTTGCTTTCTCTTGGAATAGGAGTATTTATTGTTGGTCTGTTCGGCGTAGATTTTGAATCGCCAAACATAAATTATGAGTTGATTATATTACTTGGTCTCGCTGTTTTCTTTGTAATCTTTGGAATTATATGTGCTTTTGTACAATGGATCAAGAAAATATTAAGAGGAAAGCGTAATCAATAATATACCTTTTGGCTTTACAACCCCCGTTTTTGACATAAAAATATACCTTTTGTACTCTTGACCCACGTCGAGTCCGTCGTTTGTCTGACGAGAGAGGAGTAATGATATGGAAAATCTTTTATTTAGCGATGTTCCGCAAAACGATGCCAAGGTTATGAAAAGTATGAAAGTAACACGAATTGTGTTAATTATTTTTTGTGCCATTGTTTTGCTTTTTGCGGTGCTTGGCTTGATTTTGAAAGACATTGTCATCGTGGTTGATTCGGTAATTGGAATTGTACTTTTCTTTTCTCTTTTTATAACTTGCCTGTGTATGGAACAGCAGTATTTGCTTGTTTTTACTGATAAAATCAAGTATAAAAAGGGGCTTTTAGGAAAAGAAAAGCAGTTGACAATTGCTCCAAGTCAGTACAAAATCAAATTGAGAAGGCTAACCACCCGAGGCGGGTATACGGTTTGGCTGTTGTTCTACAACCAAAAAGGTAAAAGGGTGTTGTCATATAAACTGTGTCAACCCCTCACAGGTAAAAGAAAATATGATTTGAGCCACATTGGTTGTAAAATTGTTGATCGCCAACAGGTGCTACAAAAAGTTAACTAAATATACCTTTTGGAGTTTTCCCCCCCCATTTTTGAACAACGAGGTGATTGGATATTATGACAGACATTCAAACCATGTGGTTGATCTTGGGTGTTTTCTTCGCCGTTTTATTGGCGCTTGTTCTGACGGCGGTGATCCGCCATCGCAAGCAAGACGGCGCGAAAACTGTACCGCGCGCGGAATGGGTGGACATCGAGCCGACGGTTGTAAAAATGCACGCCAGAGTGTTGGATCGGCGTTGCTTTACTGCGTGGACGGGGACGAAAATGCCAAAGTCGGTCAAGCATTTTGTGGTGGCTTTTCAAGACGATCACGGGCAGACACATGAAATGGAGGTTCGGGAGGACCTGTATGACTGCTTTGAGATCGGGCAGATCGGAGAACTGACTCTGATCGACGGCAGAGTCGCAGGCTACGTGTTGGAGGATTGAGGAAAAAGGTTGCCGCGCTTGTAAACAATTTTCGTCCGAGATCCCAAACGATGCTACGCACCGGTTGATCCTCGCGGTGCTCGGATTTCGGTTGCGTTCTCCCCGTGTCATTCTGCGCGAGCGAAGCGAGTCGAACTGCATAGCAGCGCCGAGCGGAGCGAAGGTGGAATCTCGGGGAACCCTTTGGGTCTTATACCTTCTGTCGGGTCGATTGAGTCTTACAGCGGCACGGCGAGCATATCAGGAGGAATACAATATGATTTCAGACAAGGAAAGCAGATACAAGTCCTGGAGCAATCTGAAAAAACAGATGAACGTTCTGCTTTGCGATGTGCTCAAGGGTCAAATATCTTATTTCTACACGAGCTATCATGAGGTGCATAATGCGTATGGCAGAGCGACGATCAATTACTGCAAAAAGGAGATCGTTGCATTTTCATGGGCGCAGATGTATGAGCAGGAAAGTGAGGTGTCCGAGCTTTGGCGCGAGGGGAAGAAGGTTTCTTACGAGCAATTAGAGAAGGAAAGATGGATGCCCGAGTGCATTTTGTGCGAAGGGGATTTCATCAGCTCTGTGACCGTTTATCTGAAAACCGACGTTCTTTCCGCGCTACACTCCGATAACTATATTTTGCGTGTGTTCGCGTATATGGACAGGCGTGTTGGAAAAAGAACGCTGATCAAAATTAAGGATAACGTAGAAGCGTTGCCCGAATGGGTCAAACAGTTTTATCGCATTCGGTGCGAGGCGGAAGGGCTTTGAAGCATATCTTTTAATCTACCCGAAAGGAAGAAACAACATGATACCTTTGATCGGAATCACCGCCGAGGTGGATGACGAGCGAGACGTCAAGCTGAAAAATACATACGTGCACGCGATCGAGGCGTCGGGAGGGCTCCCGATGGTTTTGCCTTACACAAGCGATCCGAAAACAATGGAATATTTCATTGGTCTGTGCGACGGATTTCTCTTTACGGGTGGGGACGATATCGCACCCGCGCACTACGGCGAGGACGCGTTGGACACCTGCGGCGTCATTCAGCCCTACCGCGATGAATTCGAGCTTTCGCTGCTCCGACAGGTGCTGGGAACCCCAAAGCCCGTGTTGGCGATCTGCCGTGGCATTCAGCTTGTCAACGTTGCCTTCGGCGGCACGCTCTATCAGGATCTCCCGAGCGAGAAGCCTTCTTCGGTTTTGCACAGACAAACCGATTTCGGTTCCACCCCTGCGCATGCGGTCAGGGTCATTGCCAACACGCCGCTGAGCGAGCTGATGGGACAGGATGAGCTGCAGGTGAACAGCCTGCACCACCAAGCGATCAAACGTCTCGGAGACCGTCTTGCGGTCATGGCGGAGGCGGAGGACGGGACCGTTGAGGCGCTTTATCTGCCCGATGAGCAATATCTTCGTGCCGTTCAATGGCATCCCGAGCGGATGTTTGACACCGACGCCCCCAGCCGACTGATCTTTGCGGATTTCATAAAGGCTTGCGGGGACGGTGCCGACGCTGCAACCGAAGGGCGCGGGTCGTTGCGATGAAATGGCTGAAATATTTTCTTGAGTTTATTGCTTGCTATGCCATGCTGTTTCTCCTTGGGCTGTTGGAGAATTGCTGGGGTGTCTCGAGCACGCCGACCCGCGATTGGTTGGGATATCTGATCCTTGTGTCGGTGTTTTTTGCGATCCGACTCTATTTTGTCGAGATCAAACCCCGACGCAGCGTTCTGATTTTCGCTGAAAAACACGTGTGGCACACGGTGGTACGCTCGATCTTTGCGGCACTCTGTGTGCTTGGAGGGCTCGCGATGGGGATGGCGCTTGCAATTCTCGTTCCCGACAACACCCCCATCAAGGCGGTGCTGCTCGTTCTTTGGATGCTTTTCTTTCCCGCTGCCTATTACGTTCTGTTTTACCGCGGGGTCTCGCTCTACCGAAATCAAACGCTTCGCGTGTTCAATCTGCGGGTACGCACGTATCACGGCGGCAGAATTGAGAACGTCAGGGTGGAGCCGTTCGGTGCGCATGCGAGGCTGACCGTTTCGGTGGGCGGCGAGGAGCACGTGTTTTGGGTCCCGACCAGAGAGGCTTGGAGCTATGCAAGAAGAATATCGAATTTGACATTGAAGGGCGAAGCAAATGAGTAAACAAGTAAAATTCAAGGAATACGCCGTCGATCTTCTCACCGCCATTCTGGCGGGGGCGATCGTTGGCACGGCATACTATTTCTTTCAGAACAGTAACGGGTTTGCACCGGGCGGCGTGGGCGGTCTTGCCACGATCACGCATTATCTGCTTGCCGATCGCATCAGCTGGTCGATTCTGATGGTGGCGTTCAATCTGCCCATCTTCATTCTGGTGAGCGCGATTGTAAATAAAAAGCTGGGCGTGATGCTCATCGTTTATATGGCGGTGCAGTCCTTTCTGCCGCAGCTATACGAGCACGTGGGCGCGCAGGCATACTGCATGGCGAACAACCAAGAGGATTTCAACATTGTGTTTGCCTGCATTGCAACGGGCGTGATCTCGGGCTTCGGGTTTTCGGTCATGCTCCGTCGGTTCGGTGCGAGCGGCGGAACCTACGGCATCTCCGCCCTGCTCAAAAAGGTAAAGCCCGAGCTCAATATTGCCTACGTATCGTTTATCATGGACACGAGCGTGGTGCTGATCGCATTCTTTGTTTACGGCATGCGTATCACCCCTGTGATCTGCACGCTGCTCAACCTTTTTATCGCCAACATGATCGTTGACAACGGCTTGAGCGGTATCAAAAACGGCTATAAATTCGAGATTGTCACGAGTCATCCCACCGAGCTCTCGCAGGAGCTGATGTCGCGCCTGAAGCACGGTGTCACCTCCATTCAGGTGCATGGGATGTATTCGGACACCGATAAATATATGCTGATCTGCATCATCAACAAGCGTCAGATCGGTGAAATGATGAAGATTCTCAAAAGCCATCCCGACACCTTTGCAAGCTTTGAAAAGGTGAACGAGGTATTTGGCAATTTCAAGAGAAAGGTGTGAGGGGATGCCGCTGTGCATCCGCTCCACGCATCGGTTCGCGTCGGCGGGATTTGCTTGAGCACCTGCATTGCGCGAAATTGCAAGTATCAACAACGAAGGCGAGGTTAGGACAATGACGATGAAGGAACGCTTTTTGGATTGCCTGGATATTTACCGCGCGCGGGATTGCGGCGACCATATTGAGCTTGAGCTCCCCGTGGTGCTCAATTTTAACCAGCAGCTCCTGACGCTGCATATCGTGCCTCTTGGCGAGGAGCAGGGCTACTACGTGCTCGACAGCGGCACGGCATTTTGCGACGACAGCAATGACGCGGCATACTATTTCGAGCGCTTTGAGCGCGAGGACAAGAATTATCACTATGGGATCGGCGTTTCCGAGGAGTGCTTTTTCAAGCAATATCCCGCCGAGTTTGGCGTGCGTGTTGCCGTGAGCGAGTTCGTTCGCTTTTTCGTCTATCTCGACGATTTTATTCTGAAGCTCGAATGAGCCGAGGTTGAACGGTTGATGGAACATTGCACATGCACGGATACGTCCGATGCGTTGCATTCGATCGCACGGAAGAATCAGGTATGCGCGTAAATCTATTGCAAGGAGAAATACATCATGAAATTAAAGGTAATCGGTTGGGTGTGGTATGAAGACTCCTGCTATGACGGAGGAGAGGTCGATTGGGCGGCGTACAACGCCATTGTGGATGACGTCAAAGAGCACGGCTATCGCTTTACGGGCTATCATCATCAGGAATCGTTTGACTGTGCCCCCGTGCTCAACGACGGCAAAATCCGCCGTTTTTCGCAGCGCTCATGGGGCGGTCTGATGGCAACTGTTGAGGGGCTCAAGGGAAAATACGCATATTCGGTTTATGCTTTTTCTTCACCCTTCAATGAAGACGACGATTTTGTGATGCCCCGTGAGCGTGACGTTGACGAGCGCATGATCCTACCGCCCGAGGAGCTGGTGGACGAGTATCGCGTGAAAATCCGCATCGACGCGTTGCGCCGCATTGGAGAGAACGGCGGAAGATTCAGACTCCCCGACCTTGAGGAATATCGCTATATGGCGGTGGGCGACGTGATCGTGTTTCTCAACAAGGGCGCCGAATATCGCTATCGGATCACGCACATGGAGAAGAACAAAAAGCTCCCCGAGCGCGATATTTTCAACTACCAAATGCTCAACACATATAACACGAGCGAGGAAAAAATCAAGCGCATCACCGAAAAATATGAAAATGCACCGAGTGAGATCTGCCTGATTCTCGAGGCGATCGAATAAGCGACTGCAAGCAAAGGAGAGAAGAAAATCACTATGAAGGTTTGTGTTATTCAACCGCACTATTCATTTGATGAGGGCGACGTGCAGGTCTGCTTCGATGATCTGCTCACGCATCTTGATCGTTGCGACGAGAGCTTGGACCTGATTGTTCTGCCCGAATACAGTGACGCGCCAGCCGACGTGCAGGGCAAGGAGGGCTTCTACAACGCCGTGCACCAAAATCACGCGCGTCTGTTTGAAAAAGCAATCGAAACAGCAAAGCGCTGCCATGCGCTGGTCTTTGTCAACGCAGGATACGAGACCGACGGCGGTATTCGCAATACCACCCACGTCATCGACCGCGAGGGCAGGGTTGTAGGACGCTATTTCAAGGCGCATCCCGCACCCAGCGAGGTCAGGAGCGACGCCGAGGGCGGGCACGCGCTCGACGTGGCGTACAGCTATCAATACGCACCGCCCTATGTGATCGAGCTTGAGGGGCTTCGCTTTGCCTTTCTCACCTGCTACGATTTCTATTTCTATGAATATTTCGCGCGACTTGCCCGTGAGAACGTGGACGTGATTATCGGCTGCTCTCTGCAGCGTACTGATACGCACCGCGCGCTCTCGATCATCAATTCCTTTCTTTGCTACAACACCAATGCGTATCTGATCCGCTCGTCGGTGTCGCTCGGTGAGGATGCGGAGCTTTGCGGCTGCTCGATGGTCGTCTCTCCCACAGGCGAGATGCTGCTCAACATGGAGAGCCGCGTGGGGCTTGGTATCTGCGAGATCGACCCCCAAAAGAAGTATTATAAGCCCGCAGGACACCAGGGCAGGCTCAAATCACACTATGAATACATCGAGGAGGGGCGGCGCCCCTGGCTTTACCGCAACGGTGGCGCGTCGGTTGTACCCTTTGACCGCGTGATGTCCTATCCCCGTCTCTGCGCGCATCGCGGCTTTTCCACGGTTGCCCCCGAGAACAGCCTGCCCGCCTTCGGCGCGGCTGTGGCGCTCGGTGCCGAGGAGATCGAGCTCGATCTCTGGAGCACCAAGGACGGCGTTCTGGTCTCCTGCCACGATAGCACGCTCGACCGCGTGAGCGATGGCAGCGGCAAGATCTACGAGCACACCTATGCAGAGCTTTTGCAGCTCGATTTCGGCGTCAAGCACGGCGAGCGCTTCCGCGGACTCAAAATCCCAACCTTTGAGGAAATTCTGCAAAAATTTGCAGGCAGGGTAATCATCAATCTGCACGTGAAGATCTGGGATAAGAACTTTGAGGATTCTAAAATGGAGGAGATCGTGGGACTGATCCGCAAATACGATTGCGAGCAGCACGTGTATTTTATGACCACGAGCGACGAAATGATCCGCCGTGTGCGCGAGTATGCCCCCGATATGCGCGTTTGCGTGGGCTGGGACGGCAACAAGGAGCCGCTCTCGATCGTAGACCGCGCGATTGCGCTCGGTGCGCACAAGGTGCAGCTTTTCAAGCCCTATTTCAATCAGGAAAGCGTCGACAAGGCGCACGCGCACGGCATTCTTTGTAACGTGTTCTGGGCGGATGACCCCGAGGAGGCAAGACGCTATTTTGAAATGGGAATCGACACGGTGCTCACCAACGATTATCTCACCGTTTACAATGCGGTGAAGGATGATTACCTTCCGCGCAAATAAGCATCCGTGAAAAACACAAAAAAGGAGACAATGCCTTGATACAGGACCTTCATTCCCACACCTACTATTCCTTTTGCGGCAAGGATTCCCCCGAAACGATCGTTGAGGCAGCAATCGCGGGCGGGATCGAGCTGTTCGGCATCTGCGACCACAACCATGGCGTCGGCTTTTGCCGATACGATGCCTACAAGGCACCCGAGAATGTGATCCCGAATCACTACGGCCCGCGCGCTCTGCAAAGATACTATGACCACATCAACCTTGTCCGCGAAAAATACGCCGATCGCATTCGCATTCTATGCGGCATTGAGATCACCGCAACGCTCGATCGGCCGAAGATCGCGCTGCCCCCCGACGCGGATATCTCCTTTTTCGATTACTGCATGATCGAAAATCCGAATTTGGAAAATTCGCTCATCAACCGAGATCTGTTTGCCTTTGCCGAGCGCTGCGGGTGCCGGCACACGGGCGTGGCACACACCGATATGTTTGCCTTCATCGCCTCGCTTGGTGAGGACCCCTATCGCTATTTTCGCCGCATGGCAGAGGCAGGAATCTTTTGGGAAATGAACGTCAGCTTTGACAGCATCCACAAGTACCGCGAGCATGCCTATATGCTGGATTTCTTTCAAAATGAGGAGCAGCAGGCGATCGTGCGCGAATCGGGCGTGCGACTCTCGGTTGGATTTGACGGACACCGCGTGGAAGACTATCTGCCCGAGCGCGTGGCGTATTATTGCAAACGCTTGACCGAGCTTGGTATCAAAATGGCGTTTGAGGACTGAACGGTACACGGTCACGAAAAATCAAAATCATTCATTGGAGAAAGAAATATGGAAATTCTGAATTTTGAAGGCATACAGTATCTGGTGCGCTATCCGCGCGGCTACGAGGAGGGCAAAAAATACCCCGTGATCCTTTTTCTGCACGGTGCTCACCAACGATTATCTCACCGTTTACAATGCGGTGAAGGACGATTATCTTTCGCACACTAAAATTTTGTTTGAGAACTGACTGTGCTTTTGGATTTTTGTGTATAAAATTGATGTAACAGAGAGGTAAGATCATGAAAAAATTTTTGCTCACTTTGGTTTTGATCGCAACGCTTGCCGTTGCACTTTCCGCCTGTGATATGATAGGGAAACCGCCGCGACAGGAGTCGCCCGAGCCTCCCCGCATGCCCACACTCACGATCTCGGAGGACGGCTATGCAAGCTGGGGCGGAGTGGAAAGCCTGGATCATTGGGTCTACGTGATCAACGTTGGACTTCTGCATGACGAGGAGGGCAATTCGCTGGACGAGGAGGTAAAAACGCAGGAGACGGGCGTGCAGCTCACCCCCGGTGACACGATCTCTGTCTGGGCGGTGCTCGGCGAGCAGCGCGGTGTTTCTGCCGAGGGGACGTATTATCTTAACGCCGACGTTTCGCTTGACGTCTATTCTCTCGCCGATCGGGTGCGTGAAAAGGCGAGCATGGTGGAATCCATGCTCGAAAAGATTCGCTCGCGCGACAGCTTGATTCGCGCAAGATATGCTGCATATGCTGCCGCATGTGAGGGCGCGCAGGACAATGCGGCGCTCGATGCGCTCTACTTTGAGCATTGGAGCGTATCCTCGGCAGGTGAGCTTCCCACCGTTGACGCGGCTGAATATAAGGATTTCTTCTCGATTGTTCCCGAAATGGATGCAATCACCGAGCACGAGCAGATCTATGCGGTGCTTACCAAGCGCGAGCTGCAGGACGTAAAGGAGTCCTTTGATGCCTACAAGGCGGCGCTTGAGGAGCTGCAATCGGCATACGAAAAGCGCGTGCGTGTGATGAACGTGTACTGCTACAAGGAAAATACACTCGGCTCCGAGTCGGGCGTGAACCTGGTCAAGCTGATTGAAAACGGTGAGGGGGCACTGCTCGGAGAGGTACCCGTTTCGTTTGAAGGCTATCAGCCCAAGCACCTCGAGCTGCTCAATGATGGTGGAATTCAGGAGCTCGACCGCCCCTATCTGCCTGTTGAGGATCAGGCATCCGCAAACCTGATCTATGAGGGCAAGTCCTATCAGGTTTCCTACAATTTCGGCGTCTTTTCGGGAATGGGAATTTGTAAAGAGGGCGATATCGTGAAAATGGGCGAGAAATTTGTTCTCGCACGTCCCTATTGCAGCGAACTTTTCTTTGATTGCTGGGTGGACGGCAGCGGCAAGGAGATCAACCCCGACAATTTCCTCTTTGATTACGCCGAAAACATCACGCTGACCGCAAAATGGTTTGCCGATCCCCAGAGCTTTGGGTGGCAGTTTGAACAGAAGCATTCCTTCAGCGACCCCGATGGATTTGAGGTGGTCACCTGCTTCGGCTACGTGGAGTGTGTCTCGTTTGTCAACGGTATTCCCACGCTCTACATTCGCCGGGATAGCAGCCGCAACAGCGGCTTGCTTGAGGTCGTCAATCCTTTGATTCGCGACATAGGCTCGTCTACATGGAGGACCTTCGATTCGCGCCAGGCGCTCACGCGTTATTTCTCAATGTTCCCGGACGGAACGCTTAACACGTCACACAACGGAAGCATTTATCTGGATGGATATTTTGTTTGCGTGCAGGGGATTCTGACCACGGTTGACGGAAAAACCACGCTTACAAGTGCGCGTATTCTCAAAAGCGATGGTACCAGCGCGAGTGCGGGTGTGATCATCCCTGTGTTCCAAAATTACACCGATTTGCTTGCCTCTGCCAACTCCTTTACCGATTTAGCAGGAAAGAGCGAAAACGTAACGGCACGCCTGGATAACTGCGTGATCAACGCGGAAAAGGTTGACGGCTGCTATGAGGTGCGCGTGAACGGCTCAACGCTGACCTACAAGCTCTCGCTCAACCCCTCAATTCTTTCTGCCGACGAGCTTGCGGCGTTTGAGGAGAGCCTGCGCTTTGGAGAACCCGTAACGCTCTACGTGCTGTTGCGCTATCAAACCGACAAGGCAGGCAATGCACGTCTCATTCTCGAGCCTTGTATTGTAGAGACCGTTCATTAAATTCTGTTTGAGGATTTTGAAAACAACGCATTTCCAATATTCGGTACATGTATCAAGGAGGTATGGCAACATGGAACAGATTAAAGTTGATTTTTCAAAGTGGGTAGGAGCGATCAAGCCGCTCAACGCCGTCAACAACGGCCCAAAGCCCGATTCGGACGATCAAACAAGCGGTAATTTCGGTGATTTCAAGCGTATGAGAACCCCCTATGCCAGAACACACGATTCGGCATTCTGCGGCTCCTACGGCGGACCTCATATCGTGGATATTTCGAGCATCTTTCCGGATTTTGATGCCGATCCTGCACTTCCCGAGTCCTACGATTTTACCCTGACCGACGATTTTTTGCAGTCGATCATCGACGCGGGCAGTCAGGTCTTTTTCCGTCTCGGTGAGTCGATCGAGCACGCGAGAAAGAAGTATCGCATCTATCCTCCCAAGGATTTCAAAAAGTGGGCGGTGATCTGCGAGCATATCATTCGCCACTATAACGAGGGATGGGCCGACGGATTTCATCATAACATCATCTATTGGGAGATCTGGAACGAGCCGAATCTGCGCATCGAAAACAACTCTCCCACGTGGGGAGGAACCACGCAGCAGTTCTTCGATTTCTATGAGATCGCGGCAAAGCACCTCAAGTCCTGCTTCCCGAATCTCAAGATCGGCGGTCCCTCGGTTGCACGCGGCAGAGAGTGGGGCGAGGAATTTCTTGCCCAGATGAAGAAGCGCGGTGTTCCGCTCGACTTCTATTCCTGGCATCGCTACACCTGCTATGTGGAGAATCTTATGGAGCGCGTGGATTACACCCGTCGCACGCTCGACGAGGCGGGCTTCCGGGACACCGAGAGCATTCTCAACGAGTGGGCATACATCAAGGGCTGGACCGATGACTTCGTTTACAGCTTGGAGACGATCAACGGCATCAAGGGTGCATCCTACGTCACCGCGATCATGGCGAGCTGCCAATATGCGCCGCTTGATATGCTGATGTATTACGATGCGCGCCCCGGAACCTCCTTCAACGGTTTGTTCCATTCCGTTACCGAGAAGCCGCAGAAGACCTACTATTCGATCTACGGCTTCTCCGATCTTGCCGAGCTTGGCGAGGCGGTTGCGGTTGAAAATTGCCCCGACGTGTATTGCGTTGCCGCCACCAACGGCTCATGCCACGGCATGCTCCTCACCTATTACAACGACGATGACAGCGCACCGCGCAAAACGGTCAATCTTGCATGGAGCGGCATGACCGAAAAATCGAAGGTGACGGTTTACCGCACCGATTCCGAGTCGGATATGGCGCCTGTGCTTGAGATGGTTGTAAATGGTCCCGACGTGGAGCTGCATCTGGACATGAAGCTTCATGACGTTTACTATGTTGATATCGCGCCAATTGCATGATCGGCAGCCAAAGCAATATGTCAGTCCGATCCTTTGAGAAAAACAAAGAGGAAAAAGCAATGAAATTTCAGATTGACCACGATTATCATATCCATTCGCTCCTGTCCGCCTGCTCGCGCGATCCCGAGCAGACCACCGCGCGTATTTTGCAATACGCGCGCGAGCAGGGGCTCTCCCGCGTTTGCATCACCGACCACTATTGGGACGCCGCCGTGGAGGGGGCGTCAAGCTGGTACATGCCGCAGAATTTTGATCATATCAGCCAATCGAAGCCGCTTCCAACGGACTCGGACATCGAATTCTTGTTCGGGTGTGAGACCGATCTGGATAAGAGCTTTAATCTTGGAATTCCGCTCTCGCGTTTCGACGATTTCGATTTTGTGATTATTCCAACCACGCATCTGCACATGCGTCTCACGATCAGCGACGAGGACGCAGCCTCGAACGAGCGCCGCGCCGCACTTTGGGGAGAGCGTCTCGGTGCGTTGCTTGATAAGCCCCTGCCGTTCGGGAAGATCGGCATTGCGCACCTTGCGTGTCCTTTGATCAACAAAGCATCGAGAGAGGATTATCTCGACACGCTGCGCCGTATTCCCGACGGAGTGATGGAGCGTTTGTTCTCGCGTGCGGCAGAGCTTGGATGCGGAATTGAGCTCAATCGGAGCGACATGAGCTTTGCCGACTGTGAGACCGACACCGTTCTGCGCATGTTCCGCATTGCCAAGGCATGCGGCTGCAAATTCTATCTTGGCAGCGATGCACACCACCCGAGCAACTTTGAAAAAACACACGCGATCTTCTCGCGCGCAATTGATCTGCTCGGGCTGACCGAGGACGACAAATTCCACATTGCAGGGCATTGAGTTCCAAAACCAAAGCCCAAAAGGAGATTTTATCATGCTTTTGTACATTGTTCGACACGGAGACCCGATCTACGTGACCGACACCCTCACCGATCGCGGACGCCTGCAAGCCGAGGCAGTGGGCGAGCGCCTGCGCGCCGCAGGCATCAACCGCATCTTTTCCTCGCCTATGGGGCGCGCGAAGGAGACCGCCGAGCCTGCCTGCCGCATGCTGGGGCTGCAAATGGAGATCGAGGAATGGTCGCATGAGATTATCCGTGACCATTGGACGCCCTATCCCGACGGAAATATGAAGTCGATCACCGCTCTGCAAAGCTATCATTTTCGCGCAAACGGCGGGGTGGATTTGCCCTATGAGCGCGCGCTTGAGAGTGAGGTTCTTCGGGACACCAACATGAGCCGTGCGCTCGAATACATCGGAGAGAACGGGCGCGATTTTCTGGAGCGCCTGGGCTACCGCGAGGAGAACGGGCTCTACCGCATTCTGCGCCCAAACGAGGATCGCGTCGCGCTGTTCTGTCACGGCGCCTTCACCCGTGCGTGGCTCTCGATCCTGCTCCACATTCCCGTGCACATGATGTGGGCAAATTTCGGCTACACGCACACGGGGGTCACAGTCCTGAACTTTGAAAACACAGAGAGCGGCTTTACCTCGCCGCGCTGTCTCTGCTTTTCCGACGTTTCGCATCTTTGGAAAAGCGGACTCGACCTCGTTTACGATAACAAGATCCAAATCTGAAAGGAGAGTGTACAATGCTTAAAAGAGAGGAAATCCGCATCCGCGACCCCTTCATCCTGACCGATCGGCGCGAGGGTTGTTACTATATGTACGGCACCACGGCGCTCAAGGAGAGCTCGCTCGCGGCATGCAACAGCTTTTCGGTTTACAAGACCAACGATCTGGAAAATTTTGAGGAGCCGACCGTGGTGCTCGACGGAGCCGCCGCAGGCTTTTGGGGCGAGTTTGACTACTGGGCGCCCGAGGTGCACGTTTATCGGGGTAAATACTATCTGTTCGGTAGCTGCAAGGCAAAGGACAAATGCCGCGCCACGCAGATTTTTGTCAGCGAGAGTCCGCTCGGTCCCTTCCTGCCGCTTGCCGATACCGCACGCACGCCTGCCGATTGGGAGTGTCTCGACGGCACGCTCTGGGTCGAGGACGGTGTGCCTTATCTCGTCTTTTCGCACGAGTGGCTGCAGGTCAAGGACGGCGAAATTTGGGCAATGCCGATGACCGACGATCTCTGTGCTCCTGCGGGGGATCCGATTCTTTTGTTCCGCGCGTCCGAAAATCCGGGCGTTGGGGAGTTGAAGAACCGCCCGGGCTGCTACGTCACCGATGGACCATTCCTCTTTCGCGAGGATGGCGTGCTCAAGATGATCTGGTCGAGCCTCTACAATGGCAGATACCTCGTTCTTGAGGCGCAGAGTGAGTCGGTCAGGGGGCCGTGGCGTCATTTTGGCAGTCGCTTTGATTTTGACGGCGGACACGCCATGCTCTTTGAACGTCTCGACGGCGTGCGTATGATCTCGCTCCATGCGCCCAACCGCGCAAATTTAGAGCGCGCGCAGTTCTTTGAATATTGACCGCCAACCGATGAAATCTGTCCGATTCCCCTTGATGGGCGTCTCGATTTTGCAAATTGAGACGCCCTCTTTCTTACAAAAAAATGAAAAAAAGAAAAAATGCCATTTACAAAAAAAAGATGACATGGTATAATATAAAGTGAATAAATATGTGCTTGTCCAAATGGACGGAATGGAGTCGAAAAATGAAAATCAATGTGTGTGATCTGATTCGCGATCTGGTTGAATATGCCGTGCGAGAGGGTCTTGCCGATCCGCTGGATCGCGTGTTTTACCGCAATCGCCTGATGGATGAAATGGGGGAGGATGACTACACGCCCACCTCGCCCGAGGCAGAGGAGCGTCCGCTTGAGGAAATTCTCGGTGCGCTTTGTGACGCCGCAATCGAGCGCGGGATCATTCCCGACTGCGGCATTACGGGACGCGATCTGTTTGACACCCGCTTGATGGGAATTCTCACCCCCCGTCCCTCGGAGGTGATCTCAACCTTCAACCGCCTCTATGCGGAGTCGCCCGAGGCTGCAACCGACTATTACTATCATTTGAGCTGCGCGTCGGATTACATCCGCACTTATCGCGTTCGCAAGGACCTCAAATGGGTATATGAGGGAAAATACGGTGCACTTGACATCACCGTCAATCTCTCCAAGCCCGAAAAGGACCCCAAGGCAATCGCCGCTGCCAAAACACAGAAGCAAACGGGCTATCCCAAATGCGCGATCTGTCGCGAGAACGAGGGCTTTGCAGGCAGCATGACGCAGGCGGCGCGTCAGTCGCACCGCATCATCCCGATCCGGATGGCGGGCAAGGATTGGTTCTTGCAGTATTCGCCCTACGTCTATTACAACGAGCATTGCATTGCACTCTCGGCAGAGCATACCCCCATGCGTATCGACCGCGATTCCTTTGTCAAGCTGCTCGATTTCGTCACCGTCTTTCCGCATTATTTCCTCGGCTCCAATGCCGATCTGCCGATCGTTGGCGGCTCGATCCTGACCCACGATCACATGCAGGGCGGTCACTATACCTTTGCAATGGAGCGCGCGGGCATCGAGCGCGAGCTCTGCTTTGCGGGCTTTGAGCAGGTAAAGGCGGGCATCGTGCATTGGCCGATGTCGGTGATCCGACTCACCTCGCCGGACCGCGAGGCGCTGATTGAGCTTGCCGACCGCATTCTTGTTGCATGGCGCTCCTATTCGGACCCCGACGCAATGATCTGGGCGGAGACCAACGGCGAGCCGCACAACACAATCACGCCAATCGCGCGCCGTCGCGGTGCAGACTACGAGCTGGACCTTGTTCTGCGCAACAACCTCACCACAGAGGAGCATCCGCTTGGCGTCTTCCATCCGCATGCTGATAAGCACAACATCAAAAAAGAGAATATCGGACTGATCGAGGTTATGGGACTTGCAGTCCTGCCCTCGCGTCTCAAGGGAGAGCTTGAGCAGCTTGCCGAGGTGCTCGTGTCGGGCGGCGACGTTGCCGCGAACGAGGCGATCGCCAAGCACGCCGCATGGGTTGCGGGCTTTGCAGACAAGGAACCGATCACAGCCGAGAACGTATATGATATCCTTTACCGTGAGGTGGGACGCGTGTTTGAGGCAGTTCTGGAGGACTCGGGTGTGTATAAGTGTACCGCCGAGGGCAGAGAGGCATTCCTGCGCTTCCTTGCAACGGTCTGATTAAAACGGCGCAGCGTTTGCGTGCGTCGCATAACATAATGAACGGAGACCTATGAAGAATTTTTTACATATCGCACTTTTAACGGTTGGAGTTCTGATCCTGGCACTTCTCGTGCTCAACCTCACGCTCGACGGTGTATGGATCATTCAGGGACTCAACGGAACCGACGGTAAGGACGGCGTGAACGGCAGCAACGGACTCGACGGTGTAGACGGCAGCAATGGGCTTGACGGCAAGGATGGCGTGGACGGAAAGAGCGCCTACGAGCTCGCCTGCGAGGCAGGCTTTCGGGGTACGCTGCACGAATGGTTGCTCTCGCTTGCAGTTCGTGGAACCGACGGCAAGGACGGGCGCCCGGGAAATGACGGAGTTGGTGTAAAAAATGCACGCATCAACGCAGAGGGGTATCTGATCGTTGAGCTGACCGACGGCTCGTTGATCACGGCGGGTTACGTCGGTGGCGACGGGACCGTTTCGGATGAGCCCGACGAGAACGGCTTTTATCCGGTCTACGAAACCGTAATTCTCGAAAACGTGGAGGCGTCGCTCAATCTGCGCCTCACACCCGACACGGTAAACGGCGAGATTTTCACCTCGATCATGAAGGGCTGCGAGCTTTTGCGCGTGGGTGACCAAAAAACCGAGGAGGGCTTCAGTCGCTTTCTCTACAACGGCACCTACTGCTACGCACGCTCCAAATTTTTTGAAGTGAAATACGTCTATGACGGCGAGCTTCCCACGGTTAATCTGCCCGATCAGCTTGTGCTCACGCGCGGTCAGACCCGTTGGTTTATCACCGATCAGATTCTGCCCGATCGCACCGACGATTTTTACGTTTCCTATTCGTATAGCGGTGCAGGGGAGCGCGTGATCGACGGGGAGGACGCCTTTGCGATCACTCCCACCGCGCTCGGCTCGGCATCGCTCACGCTCAAGCTGCAAAAGCAGGTGGACGGAGAATTCCGAACGGTGCTTGAAAAGCAGGTGGAGGTCACGGTGGTTGAGGAGCAGGAATCGCTCTCGCTCAAGGGTATGTTTCTCGGGGACAGCCGCATCTCGGACGGTACGATCGTCAACACCATGCACAGCAAAATGCCAAACCTCACCCTGATCGGCACGCGCTCGGTCAAGAGCACCGGCGTGGCACACGAGGGCAGAGGCGCGTGGAGCACCTCACATTATCTCAACTCGGCATCGCTCACGGTGAGCGGAACCGTGATGACCAATTCCTTCTATGATCCCGCCGCGGGTACCTTTAACTTTGCCTACTACGTCTCGCAAAATCCCACAGCCGCAGACCTTGATTTCGTGGTAATCAATCTCGGAGCAAACGATTCCTTCTCGAAGGAGTCGGTGGCAAATATCAACGCAATGATCGAGTCGATCCACGCCTATTCCGCCGACATTCGCGTGCTGGTGATGACCGAGTACGTCTCGCCGCGAACGGGCTATTCTCTCCGACAGAGCACCAACCTCAACGTCCCCGCAATGCGGGCGCGTCAGGCACGCTACTATGCTTATCTGAACGAAACGCTCGGCGGCAGGGAGAGCGAGGGGGTCTATCTGGTCCCCACGCATCTTTCGATCAATTCGTGGAGCGATTGGACGCGGGGCGAGACCCAGACGCAGGAGGGTACGGCAGAACGGATCACCGACGTGATCCACCTCGGATACACGGGCTACCAAAAGGAGGCGGAGGTGCTTCGCTCGTACCTTTATTGGATTTTCGGCTCGTAAGACGCAATATCAGAAAGGAAAACAAACGGAATGAAAAAGAATCTCAAGGGTTGTGTGGAGCGCATCGAGGTCGGCGAAGCACAGGTTTTGATTGATATGAATCGCTACGACGTGATCGAGGCGGCAGGCATGACCCCCGATCTGCGTCACAAAAAAAGTGCGCACATGAGCGCCGCTTGGAGATTTTCCGAGCGCTCTCGCGTGAGCGTTCGTATGAACGGCGGCGATCTTTCGGGCTTCCGCTATCTCACTTTCTCGGCGTTTGCCGTTGGCGGAGTGGGCGGCTCGTTCAGCCTGCAGTTCTGCAACGTGGGTGAGACCCTGAACGGCTACGAATGCACGCTTCCGATCACGCGCGACGGCTGGAACGATTACCGCGTGGAGCTGCCTTTCCTGCGTGCAATGGGCACGCCGCTTGGTTGGGACCGCATTGCAACCGTTGCCTTTGACTCGGTTGCGGGCGGACAGGCAAACCGCGCCGAGACGGTTCTCTATTTCGATAACCTCTACGTTTGGGAGGATGCGGCACCGCCGCTCTATGCCTCCATGCCCGAGCTCAAGGGCGCGGCAGTGTTCTCGCGCACGGGTAACTACGCGATCGTGGACCGCAAGCGCATCTGCAATACGGCAGACGGCGCAATTGCAAAGCCCTTTGAGCGCGACGGTCTGCTTTGGGTACCGATGGCACCCGTTGCGGCAGGTATTGCATATTCTGCCGTGGTCGATAACCGCGCCCTCACGTTGGCGTTCACCTATCGCAGAAAAAAGTATTTCTTCTCGGCAGACTCCGATCGCATGCAGATTGGTGGCGAGGAGGTCGCACTCGGCTTCTATCCCGCCGCTGTGGGTGGCACGCTGTTCTTCCCGATCACCTTCGTGCGCGATTTCTTCCATTGGCGGCAGATATTCGTTGATCCGATGGGTCTGATCGTGCTTTCCAACCGCAAAAACGTATTTGAAAGCGCACGCGATGCACAGGTGATCTGGGGACTGATTGCAGACTGTACCTTTGTTCGTCCCACCGCCGAGCGCGTAATAAACGATCTGCACCGCAATTTCCCGAACCCCGCAAGAGGCAGGCTGCTTGCCTCCTTCGACGAACTGATGCAGCTCCGTCGCGATGCCAAAACCGATCCTGCTCTGCGTGGCTACGTTGAGCTGCTCCGCGCAGACTACGGCACCAAGAGTGCACGCTTTGCGGCAACGCCGCTTGCAGGTGAGATCAATGCCGATGCACTCAACGAGGCAGCCGAGGCGCTGATTGCCTTTGCAATGCTCTACCGTGTCACCGGAGACAAGGCGTATGCCGAGCGTACCGCGCTCGAGGCAGAGGCGCTGGCGGCACTCGCGGATTGGAGGGGCGGACGCACGATGGAAACGGTTGGTCGCGTTTCTCTTGGAATGGCGATCGGCTACGATTGGTGCCGTCATGTCTGGAGCGAGGGCAGAAAGGCACTCGTGGAGCGTGCAATGCTCCGCAACGCCGTTCGTCCCGCGCTTGACACCTACGACGGAAAGGGCGCAATGTGGTTTGCAGGCAGCGCCGCTGCCGCCACCGCCAATGCGGGTGTGCTTGCTCTTGTGCTTGCTCTTGCGGACGTTTATCCGCAGAGTGCGCTCAAGCTGACCGATCGCATCCTGCGCAATATCGAGCCCTGCTTTGCCGCTCTTGCACCCGACGGCGGATGTGCCGAGAGCATCGAGGCGTGGGAGCGGAGCAGCCGCGCGCTGGCGCTCTCGGTCGCCATGCTTGAGCGTGCATGCGGCGATGACTACGGTCTTGCCTCTGCCCCCGGCTTTGCTTCCACCGTTTATTTTCCGATTCACGTCGGATCGGCAGCGGGTGCATGGAATTTCCACGGAAGTGCCGCAGGCGTTGCCGACACCTCAATGGCATTCTGCTTTGCCAAGCGCAGCGGTGATATGATCCCTGCATGGATGCGCCGTCAGGAGCTCCTTTCGGGCAGCAAAACGGTACACCCTTTCGATATTTTGTTCTACGTTCCCGTCGATGATGCGATGGTACCGCAGCTTCCGCTCGACGCCGTATGGCGCCGCGCAGGACTTGCAACCATGCGCTCGGGCTGGGATGGATCTGCGACCTTCGTCGGTCTGCACGGTGGTAGCAACCACGAGATCAACGGCGATCTCGATGCGGGCAGTGTGATTCTCGATATGGGCGGTGAGCGCTTCTTCACCGAGGTTACCCGAGCCGATGCAATGCCGGGACTCCTTTGCCGCCGCGCGGCAGGGCAGAACACCCTTTGCGTTGACCCCGCCGAGGAGCCCACTCCCGACCAGAATCCCGATGCGGTTGCGCCTCTGACCGAAATGCGCTCTTCGCCCGAACGAGCCTACGCAATCGTGGATATGACCTCGACGAGTGATGCGCTTTTGCGTGCAAAGCGCGGCGTGCTGCTCACCGAGGGGCGCACGGTTGCGGTTATTCAGGACGAGCTGACGCTCTCGCATCCTGCCGATGTGGTATGGACTGTCTGGACGCGTGCCGAGGCAAGCACTACCCCGAGCGGCAGATCGCTCAAGCTGACCCAAAACGGAAAGACCCTGCTCTGCCGTTTGGCGGGCGTCGGTTCTCCCGCTCACTTTGAGTTGACTCGATATGAGGAGAGCGGATTGACCTCCGTTACGGTGCGTGTCAGCGGCAAGGAAAAGCTGCGCATGGCGGTGGTTTGCCGCATGCTTGCCGCCGAGGACGATGCGATCTCGAGGAAGGCATACGAGCTCGTTCCCATGAGCCGCTGGGGCGAGATCTGATTGGACCAATAAAAAGCGACCGTCCCACGGGACGGTCGCTTTTTATTTGTGAAGGAGACGGTCTTACTTAAAGAGCTCCTTCGCGTCGGCGTCAACGGTGATGAGCAGGCAGTTGCCGTTGATCAAGCCGTCTTTCTTTGCCTTGTCGTATGCCTCGGTGTTGGTCTTGCCGTCCTCGTCCTTCACGGTGAGGAAAGTCTTTACGTCACCTGCGGAGGGGAACTTGATGATAACGGCAGCTTTGACGATGTTCTTGTTGCAGAGGATGATCTCGTAGTCAGCAGCCTTTTCGATCTGCTCGTCGGTGAGGAGCAGGTCGAGAACGGTCTGGACGCCGGCATCGTCGGATTTTACAGTCTTAACGGTCCAGCCATCGTCCTCAAATGCCTTTTTGATGGCACCGGACTTATCGCCGCAGCTGACCATCGAGACGATGAGAAGCAGAGCAGTGAGAGCAACGAGAATGCGTTTTGTGATTTTCATGATGATGTCTCCTTTATCAAAATGATTTTTTTGGATTTCTGATCCATTGAATATTATATCACGTCTTCTCTTTTTTGTCAACGGGTGAGCGCAGAACTATGCAAACAAAATATGATGGAATGTCTTTGCATTTTATGCAAGCAGAGAAGGCTTTATAGAATTCGTGGGATTTTTTGGCAGCATCAAGGGCGCTGTTTGCTATTATTGACGTGGAATTTTTTTGTTGACAACACCTGCAGAATATGGTAAAATGAATTTAATCAAAAAGAAATGAGGTAAATTCAATGTTTGGTGCAAAAAGCCAGAAAAACGTACACAGTCTGATCATGGATGAAATCCGTGACGTAGAAATTTGCCTGACGCGCTTTGATGATTTTTTGCGTGTTGTTGCAACGCCCGATAGCCTGCCGGAAACGCTCAAGACGCTCGCCGATGGGATCGACAAGACCGAGGACGATGCTGATGCATCACTTCGCCGCATGATTGATTCACTTGCAAAGGCTCCGCTTTTGCCTGCCACGCGCCAGGACTTGATCGAGATCGCCACGAGCTGCGACCGCGTTGCAAACAAATGCGAGCATGCGGCGGGCAAGATCGTTTGGCAGAATTTCCGTCTGCCGCGCGAATATGCCGAACCGATTGGTGAGATCATGCAGATCACGCGTGAGCAGTTCGAGCTGCTCAAAACCGCAATCAGCAGACTTTTCTCGCAATTTGGCGAGTTGCTCCGCGATCACGCGATTCTCGACGAGATTCGTGCTTGCGAATCGCGCGTGGATAAGCTCGAAACCAACCTCTACACGCGCATCTACGCGATGGATATCGGGCTTGCCGAGCGCATGCAAATGGAGCGCGTGATCGAGCTGATCTGCGACATCTCCGATATCATCGAGAACATTGCCGACCGAATTCAGGTCATGCTGATCACAAGAAAGGCGTAAGGCAACGATGATATATTTATTGCTCTTTGCGGGGCTCTTTATGGGCTGGTCGCTCGGAACGAACGATGCGGCAAACGCCTTCGGCACTGCGGTTGCAACGCGTGTGATCCGTTATCGCACGGCGGTGATCCTCATCTCGGTGATGGTGGTTGTGGGTGCGATTTTGCTCGGTGACGGAAACATCAACAAGGTTTCCGAGCTTGCCACGAGCAACAAGGTCACAGCGTCACTCGAGGAGGTTGAATCGGCGGTTACAAACGGAACGCTGGGCGACCTGCGCTGGAAATCCGCACTCAAGGCGGCGATTATTTTCGCCTGCGCGGGGCTCACGGTCTTTCTCATGAGCTATCTCAAATTTCCCGTTTCGGCAAATCAGTCGATCACGGGCGCGATCATTGGATGGGGTCTGTTCCACGCCAATTATTCCGACCCCGAGGTGCTTGCGGTCAATCTGCCGCAGATCGGAAAATTTGCATCCACCTGGATTCTCAATCCGCTCGGCGCGGGCGTGATTTCCTTTGTTCTGGTCTTTCTTTTCAAAAAACTGTTTGAGAAACGCCTTACCTCGCTCGGGGGCTACGATGTGGTAATCAAGCTTGGATACCTCGCAGCGGGCGTATTTGCATCCTTCAGCATTGGCATGAACAGCTCGGCAAACGTGACCGCGCTCTACTACGATGCCACGGGGCAGGGTGCCAATCTTCTCACCGACGCGCGCCTGACCGCTGCCATCGGTGGCATTGCGATTGCAATCGGCGTTCTCACCTTCTCCAAGCGCGTGATGATGACGGTTGGAGGCAGCATTGCGAATATCAGCCAGGTGGACGGCTTTTTGGTAATCATTGCAATGGCGCTCACCGTTGTGATCATGGGCGAGTGGATGGGCATTCCCGTTTCTACCTCGCAGGCGGTGGTTGGCGCCGTGATCGGTGCGGGACTCGTTAGCGGCGTGAAGAACGTCAACTTCGGCGTATTCAAGCGCATCGCCATCGCGTGGGTTTCCTCGCCCACCGTTGCAGGACTGATGACCTACCTCGTTGCGCTTGCAACGCAGAGCTATTTCCGCTGATTTTTCGGGAGAGGTCTCTCTTATCAAAGTTGCAAATACAAAACTACGGGATCGAGTGCATTTCGCATTCGATCCCGTAGTGTTTTTTATGATCTTACTTGAGCATGCCGAGGAGCGTGCCCATAGCGGCACCGAGCGCCTCCGCGATCTTATCTGCATCGCGTCCGCCTGCCATTGCGTTGTCGGGACGTCCGCCGCCCTTACCGCCGGTGACTGCTGCAACCGCGCCAACGAGCTTGCCCGCGTGCGCACCTGCCGCAACCGCATCCTTACCTGCAACGGCAAGGAAGTTGAGCTTGCCGTCAGCATTGATCGCAAGAACTGCAACCGCATCGGCGTAGCGTGCCTTGATCTCGTCTGCCAGCGAGCGAGCCGCGTCGATCTGCATGCCGTCAAGCTTTGCAGTAACGAGACGCACCGTTTTCACGGTTACCGCGTCTGCCATAATGCCGTCGAGCTTGGAAGCTGCGATTTTGGCGTTGAGCGCCTCGATCTCGCGCTTCATTGCCGAAATTTCTGCCTGCATCTGCGCCGCGCGCTTTGCAAGGTCTGCGGGCTTTTGCACCTTCATTTCCTTGGCTGCCTCGCTGATCAGCGCGTTTTTCTCGCCGAGCAGCTTCAGCACGCCCTCACCTGTGGTTGCCTCAATGCGGCGAACGCCTGCTGCCACAGAGGACTCGGAGAGAACCTTAAACAGTCCGATCTTTGCCGTGTTGTCCACGTGCGTACCGCCGCAGAATTCAACCGAGTTCTCACCCATGCGAACCACGCGAACGATCTTGCCGTATTTTTCTCCGAACAGAGCCATTGCGCCGAGCTTCTTTGCCTCGTCGATTGGCATTTCGGTCATGGAGCCGAGCTGACCCGCCAGAATTTCATAGTTTACAATATTCTCCACAGACGCGATTTCCTCGTCGGTCATAGCGGCAAAGTGGGTAAAGTCGAAGCGGCAAACGCTGTCGGAAACGTAGGAGCCTGCCTGCTCGACGTGACCGCCCAGCACGCGACGGAGTGCGCTCTGGAGCAGATGGCAAGCCGAGTGGTTGCGCATGATTGCCTCGCGGCGGAGCACGTCGACCTGTGCCTGCACGGTGTCGCCAACCTTGAGCGTGCCGTTTGCAACGGTGCAGAGGTGAACGTAAACGCCGTCGGTCTTTTTGGTGTCGGTCACGGTCAGTGCGGTGTTGCCGCAGAGCAGCTCACCCGTATCCCCGATCTGACCGCCGCCCTCGCCGTAGAAGGGGGTGGTGTCAAGAACAACGGTGCAATCGCCCTCGGAAACCTCGGTTACAGACATATCGTCAACCAGGATCGCCAGAACCTTTGCGTCTGCCGTCATCGTATCGTAGCCCACAAACTTGGTTGCGGGGAGGTCTGCCAAAAGGTTCTTGGAGGCGTTGGACCATCCGCTGATGTTGGCTCTCGCCTCGCGTGCGCGCACCTTCTGCTCCTGCATGAGTGCGGCAAAGCGATCTTCGTCGATCGAAAGTCCTGCTTCCTCGGCGATCTCACGCGTGAGGTCGATGGGGAAGCCGAAGGTATCGTAGAGCTTGAACACGTCCTCGCCCGAGAGCGTGTCGGCATTCTTTTCCTTTGCATCCTGCACAAGGGTGTTCAGGATTGCAAGACCTGCGTCGATGGTCGCGTCAAAGCGCTCCTCCTCCATCGCAACAACCTTGAGAATATAGTCTCTCTTTTCTGCCAGCTCGGGGTATGCCTTGTCGGATTCTCCGATGGCGATCAGCCCCAGCTCGGGCAGGAAGGAGCGGTTGATCCCGAGGAGCTTACCGTGGCGGCAGGCGCGGCGGAGAATGCGGCGCAGCACATAGCCGCGACCCTCATTGGAGGGAATCACGCCGTCCGAGATCATAAAGGTTGCCGAGCGGATGTGGTCGGTGATCACGCGGATCGAAATATCGTCGTTCTTATCCTTGCCGTATTCCTTGCCCGCAATCGCGCAAACGCTGTCGATCACCTTGTGGATCGAGTCGACCTCAAACATGTTGTCAACGCCCTGCATCACGCATGCCAGACGCTCAAGACCCATGCCCGTGTCAATGTTTTTCTGTGCAAGGTCGGTGTAGGTGCCGTCGCCCATGTTGTTGAACTGCGAGAACACGTTGTTCCAAATTTCCATGAAGCGGTCGCAATCGCAGCCGGGCTTACAGTCGGGAGAGCCGCAGCCGTATTTGAGTCCACGGTCGAAATAAATCTCGGAGCAGGGACCGCAGGGACCCGTGCCGTGCTCCCAGAAGTTGTCTGCCTTGCCAAGACGCACCACGCGCGCAGGGTCAACACCAACCTTGTTCACCCAAATGCCGTATGCCTCCTCGTCGCTCTCGTAGATCGAGGGCCAGAGCAGGTCCTTCGGGATTTCGAGGGTTTCGGTGAGAAACTCCCAAGCCCACGGAATTGCCTCGTCCTTAAAGTAGTCGCCAAACGAGAAGTTTCCAAGCATCTCGAAGAAGGTACCGTGACGTGCGGTGTGTCCCACGCGCTCGAGGTCGGGCGTGCGGATGCACTTCTGGCAGGTGGTCACGCGGTTGCGCGGCGGCTCCTCCTCACCCGTGAAGAACTTTTTCATGGGTGCCATGCCCGAGTTGATCAGGAGGAGAGATTTGTCGTTGATGGGGACCAGCGGGTAGGAGGGAAGGCGCAGATGCCCCTTCGACTCAAAGAAGGAAAGATACTTTTCCCGCAGATCGTTAAGAGATGTCCATTTCATAGTGCTTTTATGTCCTTTCGGTTCACATTCCAAAAATACATTCATATTAGTATAACACAAAAAACAGGCTCTGTCAATCGTCTTGGAGCATTTCCTCGGTTTTTTGTGCAAAAAAGCGGTTGATTTTTTCTTTACGGTATGCTACAATAATGGGGAGAAAAAAGAGCGGGCAGACGCATCTGACTGCGGGTGGAGGTTTTGGAGCATGAAAATTCAAGGCGCGATTTTTGATCTGGATGGCACTCTGATTGATTCAATGACCTGGTGGGAGACAATCTGGGACGTGATCGGTGCGGCGCATTTCAACGGTCGCCCCTGCAGACCCGACCGTGCCACCGAGGAGCGGATGCACACGCTGTTCGTGGAGGAATCGGTGAAGCTTTTGCGCGACTACTATGCGAGTGAGCTTGGCGTGGAGATTGAATATGACGCTCTGCTCGAAACGATCAATCGCGACATCGACGATTTTTATCGCACACGCGTTGGGCTCAAGGCAGGCGTGCGTACCTTTTTGCAGACGCTATATGAGCGGAAAATTCCCATGTGCATTGCATCGGCATCCGAGCGCGAGAGCATCCTGACCGTGCTGCGGGTTTGCGGAGTCGATCATTATTTTTCACATATTTTCACCTGCTCCGAGGTGGGAAAGAGCAAGACGTCCCCCGATATTTACGAGGCGGCGCTCCAAACGCTCGGCACACCGCGCGACACCACATGGGTCTTTGAGGACGCATTCACGGCACTCCAAACAGCGCGCTCGGCGGGACTTCGTACGGTTGGAATTTTTGAGGCGCAGGAATCGCGTTATGAGGAAATGAAGCGCACCGCCAATATTTACGTGGACCGCGGAGAGACGCTGGAAAAGCTGATCCCGATGCTCGAATGAAAAAAAGAACGGCTCTGCCTCAACGATTGCGTTGCGACAGAGCCGTCCGTTTTTGTGTTATATCGAGAGCAGTGCCACTGCAAGTGCACCGATCGCAATGCCGATCCATTGCGAGATGCGCAGCTTTTCGCGGAAGATCACGAGGGAAAAGATGCTGACGAAAGCCATTCCGCCAACGCCAATCACGGGGTAGATCAAGCTGGGAGAGATCGAGGTGCCGGCAAGCAGAATGATAAAGAGGTTGAGCAGAAAGTTGGAAGCACCTGCAATAATCGGAAAGCTCGACGAGCATTTCAAAATCGCGCGCGTGTGCGTTTTGTCGCTTCGGAGATAGATGACAAGCGTAAACGCAACCGCAAAGAGCAGTGCGAATGCCATGAGCTGGTTGCCGTATTTGCCGTCAAAATGCATTTGCTGGGTTCTTTGAATGATGGCACAGCCCGCATTGCCGGCAAAGGCAAGAAGTGAGAAGAGGAGCCACTTGAGCGATAGCTTTTCGCTTTTTGCTTCGCCGCTCGTCTCCTTCTTTGTGTAAAGGCTGAGCCAAAGCGATACCACAACAAGCAGAAGCCCCACTCCCACGAGAGGAGTGAATTTTGCATCCCAGAAAAAGAATCCCCAAATTGTTGTGCCGATCAGCGACAGCTGCAAGAGAAGGTTGGTGAGTGACAGGGGACCGGTACGCAGTGCGCCGATGTAGCCGACCTGGCAGAGCGTATAGCAAAGACCGAAGCCGCAGGAGTAGAGCAGCACACGGGCATCGAATGAGAAATCGGTGAGAAACATCACCGTCCAGCAAACGAAGCAGGTCAGGCAATAGACGAGATTATAAACAGGGGTGGGATTGGCTTTGTCGGTGTTTTTTCGATTGAAGAAGCCACCGCAGAGGCTGACCGATGTGGACAGAAAAAGCGATGCGATCAGATAAAAATATGGCATAACAGTCCTCGTAATACCTAATAAATTGGTGTTTACTGTACCTCGTTGAGCGCGGCGCCGATCACCGTTCCGAACTGCGAATTTTCGGGAATGGTGCAGTTCACGCCAAAGCCGGACGAGAGATTTTCAAAAACGCTTCGGATCGGCTTGATGGTGGTCAGATTTCCGATCAGAACGATATTTTTGATCCCGAAATTCCGTGCGGCAAACACCGCGAGCATCAGGATGGTCTCTGCCACCATGTTGGCAACGCCGAGGGCAACGTCCGAGGGGGTTGCGAGATCGGATAGCTTGCCGAAGTTTGCGGCGGTGAGGTTTTCGTTGATGCCGTCATAGGATTGCTTGCGCGAGAGGTCCTTGATGCGCAGGTCCACGTTGCCGATGTCGCCGTCCACGCAGAGCTGCTCGATGTGCTCCACGCTGTCAACGCCCAGCATCCTGCGGCAAAGACCAACCAGGGTTCCGCCGCCAACGCCGGTTCCGCCGAGGTATTCGATCTCATGCGTGTCTCCCACTTTTTTTGCATGAATGAGCGCGGTACCCGTGCCCATGCTCACAACGATCGCCTCGTCGAGCCCCGAAAGATAGAGCCCCCCGATGCCGATGCTCGAAAATTCGGGCACGGGCTGGCAGGTGAGATTATAGATCGGCTTGGTGATAAAGGATGCGCCCGCACCCGTCATCAGAATCCGATCAATTGCCGAGAGCTCAAGTCCGTTCTCGGCAGTAAATTTTCCAAATGCTCCGTAGATCGAGGTCAAGGGGTCGGTCGCACGCACGAATTGCGGCGCAATCAGCTCCTTTTTGCCGTCCTTCTGAAAGCGGAAGCCAACGATTTTCGTGGTTGTTCCGCCAACGTCGATTCCGATTACGGTTTTGCTCATAGTGATTCACCTTCCAAAAAACATTTTTGCCTTTTTATTATAACATTTACTTGTAAAAAATGCAACCGTATGGTATAATATTTTTGAAAATATTGAGATTTTGGAGTGTAAAATGGCTTTTGACGCAGGAATGTTGGCATGCGTGATCGCAGAGATCCGCGAGAAATCGTTGGGTGCGAGGGTGGAGAAGGTGTTTCAGCCCGAGCGCGACGAAATTGTTTTGCAGATGCGCAGCCTTGAGGGCGGCAAGCGTCTGCTCATCAATGCGGGCTCGAACAATCCGCGCCTGTGCTTTACAACCGAACAAAAGGAAAACCCTGCCTCGCCCCCTATGCTTTGCATGCTCCTGCGCAAGCATTTGCAGGGTGCAAAGCTGACCGACATCCGCCAGGCAGAGTTCGAGCGCGTGGCGATCCTGGAATTTGAAACGCGTGACGAGATGGGCTTTTCCTGCACGCGCTATCTCATTGCCGAGGTGATGGGAAAATACAGCAACCTGATCTTTGCCACAGGAGAATGGAAGGTGGTTGCCGCTCTGCGAACGGTCGATTTCTCAACCTCCAGCCTGCGCCAGGTGCTCCCGGGTATGACCTACGAGCTTCCTCCTCGACAGGATAAGACCAATCCGATGGAGGTAGATGCCGCAACATTTGACCGACTGCTTGCCGATGCGCCTGCCGAGCGACCCATTGAGAAATGGATCACCGCGACCTTTCTCGGCATTGCTGCGTCGGTTGCGCGTGAGATTGCATACCGTGCGGCAGGGAG
>ERZ780157.926-NODE-926-length-34031-cov-23.885978_pt1 | contig 34031 bp, 38 predicted proteins | sample MGYA00511169_ERZ780157 | MGnify/ENA primary metagenome ERZ780157 (study PRJEB29588, sample SAMEA1965149) | human gut metagenome | biome: human gut; feature: human-associated habitat; material: faeces | place: Denmark | collected 2008/2010 ...
TCTCCCTGTTTTACGAGAAAAAGACCACCTTGCGGTGACCTTTTTCGACAGGCTGCGAGCGTACCGTCCGGTACGCTCGTTTTTTCTTTATTCAAATTGCGCTGCCGTTTACGGTGACGGCACCTTCAATGACGATCTCGCCGCTGTTTTTTATGCATATCCGCGCAGCGGCGGTCTCAAGATTTATATCCCCGGCGGCGTTCACGCTTATATCGGGCAGAGTGCCGGTCGGCTCTGCCTTTCTTTTGATTTCCGATAACCACATGCTCACACCTCCAGTGTCACTATCGTCCCGGCGCTCAGGGAGTCTGCCCAGCAGTGCGAGGAAATGACCGTGAAGGTTCCGCTCACGCCGAGCTTTGCCGCTGTAAGCTGCACCCTGTCGCCCGGAAAGCAGGCAAACTGCTTTGTGAGCGTTAATTTCACGCATCTTTTGCCGCGCTTTGATTCGGCTATCTGATATTCTGCCGTGTACCTTGCCGCATCGGCGCCGGTCGTTTTCGGAACAGTCATTTCCCTGTGGCACTTGCCGCCGAAGGCCGCAAAGCTCTCGTTTGAAACGGTGTAGCTTGCGCCGGTCACTCGGTTTCGGATGCTTATATCCGATATTATGCCGTAGTGCTCGTCGCACAGCGACACGCTCGCTGCGTCCTTTGACGCATCCACCGTTATCGTCGAGCCTGTCCGGCCGTTGAGGACGAGCGTTCCGCTTTTTGTAAAATACGGAGTTGTTCCCCACGCATAGCGGCAAAAGCGTTTGAGCGCGCTCCACGCGCTCTCGCCGGTGCGCACGCTGAATAGACTTAGCGTTTTTGCGCTTCCGGATACGACGCTGCTTATGCCGAACGCACGCACAAATGTGCTCACGGCCGCCGAGTTGCTGAGCTGAGCATATTCCTGCGCAGGAAGCTCGTTATCCAGCAGCAGCGCCGCGTCCGATCGGCCCGAGAGCGTAACGACCGAGCCTTTTTCGTCGATGCTTATGCTGTATTCGTCGATTATTCCCTTGAACACGACGCCGTTGTTGTGCACCGCGCGGAAGCGGCAGGCGTTTTGCAGCTTGGGAAGCTGGGCGCTGTAATAAATGAAGCTTACCTCAAACCAGTCGCACGGCTCGCCCATACCGTGGCAAACGTCCCATGACAGGAACTCCGGCAGCAGCGTGAGCGCGCCGTTTTTGTCGATCAAATATCCTTTCATCGCATCACCGTATCCTTATGAGTCTGCCGTAGGCTATGACGGCGTCGGGGTCTGTTATATCCGGGTTAAGCTCCGACAGGACGGAAAGCGCAACGCCCTTTTTCTGCGAGATCACGCGCAGGGTATCGTTTTCGACGGCGCTGTAATATCGCACGCGGCCGATATCCGCCGCCGGGTTGCCGTAGTCTGTGTCGTCGATGGCCTCCTGAGCGTCCTCGAACGCGCTGCCGACGTATTCCCAGAACTCAAAGCTGTAGCTTATGTAGTCCTCCTTCGGCTCCTGCCTGAGGCTGAGCTTTGCAAAATACGCGCGCATCGTCGGCCACACGGGGTGTACGAGCTTGCCGCCCTTGTTTTCCTCGAAAAGCGCGGCAAGCCGGCGAAAGCTTTCGTACGCCTTCGGGCCGACGAACTCGCCCTCGCCGCGGATTATTTTATTCTGAAGCCCGAGATTTTGCACTACATAGCCGGAAAACGGCAGCTTGTAGCTGTGCAGCGTGCGGCGGTATTCGACCTCGAACACACGCGGATTGTTCGGCCACACGAAATCCCGATATTGCATTGGTGCAAGCATTCTTTTCCCTCCTAATACAGCTCAAAGCCGTTGTCATATCTGCGCGCGTCGCGCCGGAAATAGTCCGACAGAAACGACATGTCGCGCCGGCGCACTATAAAAAGCTGCTGCTCGTCAAAATTCACGCCGTTTTCGTCGGGCGCATACGGCCTGACGGGAAGCATTTCGCCCTCGTTATTCATCTCCCGGCACCTCCTCGCAGCAGAGCGCGGCGATCTTTATTCGCTGCACCTCCGAGCCGTCGGGCTTTTTTTTTTTTGACCGCCCGGTGCCGCCCCAGCCGCTGTAGAGTCTGGCGCCTATCTGAAGCTCAAACGGCTCGGCGTTTTCAAGCCTCACGCCGTCGCCTATGCTCGCTGCGCGCTCGAGCACGATCTCATAGCTCCGGTCAAAGGTCAGTATCGCGCTCGGCACGCAGTCGCCGAAGCCGAGCACCGGATACTCGCTGTGCCGCTCGTATTCCTCGGCAATCGTAACGCCCGCAAGCGGCACGCCGTCGATGCCGACCTTGGCAGAGTTTGAAGAATATGCTTTTATCACGCTCATATCGTTCCCTCCCCTATGCTGTAGCCAGACAGCGAGCTGCCGAGCTTTTCGCGCACAAGATAGGCTGCCGCCTTTGCCGAGCAGCGGCTGCGCAGCATGCGGCAGTCGCCGTCGTATTCGACTTTTTCAAAGTCAAATTCCGTGACCGACAGCCCGTCGATATTAAAAAGCGCGCACCTTACGCCGTCGGCAAGCTCGGAGCAGCCCTCATCCGCGCTTGCAGGACTGTAAATGTCAAACGAGAGCACAAGCTCGGCCTTTTCGCCGTACATTTCCTTGAGCTGCCCGTCCTCGGTACACACTCCGATGTAGTTTCCAAGCCCCGACGAGCTTATCCGCGCGCTTTTAAGGCCTACGCACACAAACGCCGATACGTCCTCAAGCTCCGATGCGTTAAACGCTGTCACAGCGTTTATCCCGGCGTTATTAAGCTCCTCTGCAATTTCGATCGCGATATTCTCAAGCATCGGCAGCGCCTCCCTTCAGCTTCAGTATGCACTCATTGTGTGAAAACGCGCCGAATATGCGCACAGGCTCGACGCGCAAAACGACATACCGTCTGCCTGCCGCAGTAACGCTGTCGCCCTCTGCGATGCCCTCTGCATCGGTTATAAGACGGTATTTAGAGTTGTTCGTAACTCCGGGCGTGAGGTGAGCCTTGTGGATCTGCGCATCGTCCGCGTCAAGGCAGGATATAAAGCCCCTGCCCTCGGCCGTGCCGACGGTAATGCTCTCGCCGTAGCTTCGCAGAATTCTGTTTGCCGCCGTCATCCCTGCACCCCCACGAACTCAAATCCGCCGGAGTCAAGGTACGCGCCCAGCAGCGTCTCCGCGCTTTTTCTCAGCGCCGCAGCCGACGCTCCGCCGAGCTGCACGGACAGCTTTCCTGCCGTGAAGCCGCTCACGCCGCCGGAGTGTGCGCTGCCCAGCTCCATGTACATGGATATTGCGAGCATTGCCGCCGCGGTGACGAAAGTTTCTCCTATTTCGTCGCTCGAAGCGCCGCGGCGCAGTCTGCTCTCAAGCTCGGCGGCGGCAGCGGAGCACACCGCGCGCAGCATATCCGCGTCCTCGTCCGGGACGCTCTCTCCGAGCATGCTCAGCGCCTTCATTTCTATGTCCATATCCGTATATGACATTGATTACCTCCAAAAAGCGGAGACGGGATGACCCGTCTCCTTGTGTGTTTATCAGACAGTCAGCACCTTGGATGCCTCGGTGTAGAGCTTTGCAAAGCCGGAAATGCTGGTGATCGCGGCGCGCTCGAGCTGACGGTCGATAAGTCTGTCGTACTCAACGTTAACATCGCCGGCGGTGACCATCTCAAGGGCATAGCCCTTGTCAAGGCCGATGGCGGTGCCGGCCGGCATTGCCGAGCAGCGGATGAGCTTTGCGCCCAGAGGATTGCCCGGCTCGCCGGTGCCCTGGAAGTTAAGTCCGGCAAGGGGATTCTGGAACTCCGAGCACTTGAGGATCTTAATCATAACGTCGGGGGCTGCGAGCATGGTGTTCATGGTGTAAGGGTCAAAGCAGTTCCAGAAGTTCAGCAACTCGCCGTAGCTCAGGCTGCCTTTGGTGCCGCCGATGGTGTCGTCGCCGACCTCGTATGAGGTCGCGGCGTTGGAGTTGCCGTCGCCGTTTTTGATAACGTCGATGGCGTCCTCAAGGTGCATGCGCATGATCTGATTGCCGATCTGGCGGAGCATGACGGAAAACAGGTCAAGGCGCTGGAAGCGGATCGCCTCGTAGGACGCAACGAGCATTCTGCCGCGCTTTTTGAGGCTCACCAGATGATCGGATGCTCTCACCTCTGTCTGGGGGATAGCCGCGCCCTCGCCGACATAGCGCAGGCTCTTGTCGTCCTCGCTTGCCGCCGAATATATGGAGCGGTAGTCCATGCCGTCAAAACGGGTGACGGTAGCGGTGATGGACGGCAGAATGTTGCCCTCTTCCATGCCTGCCTTTACGCTGCGCGAAACATACTCCGGAAACAGCACCGCCGACTCCGAGGTCGAGAAGAATTTTTCGACAACGTCGCTGCCTGCGCCGCGAACCTTGATGTCGAATCTTTTGAGCTGGCGCTGGAATGCGTCAAGCCCCTCATACGGAGTGCCCTTGTAGTTTTCGTTGGGGTCGAGCGCCTCCAGGGTCTGCTCGAAGCTCTTGCCGCGCTCTGAATACATGCCCTTTTCGAGCTTTATCTCGTTGAAATTATATGCCATGATCGTTTCCTCCTTACATAATGAAGCCGACTGTGCCGGCAGCGGTATCGACCTTGATGACAAGGTACTGTGCTCCGCCGCTGGTGACGGTCTTGACCTTGCCTGCCGCGGCGTCCGCAGCGAAGGTAGCGTAGCCGACCGTGGGAGCCGTGCCGCTGTAGCCAAGCTCGACATAGCCAGCGGTCTTTACCTCGGCAAATGCATCGCCGGACGCGATGCAAACGCCCATAAAGCGGTCGCCTGCGTCGCAGGCCTTTACGGTGCTGTTTGCGCTCATCTTCACAAGCGCGCCCTTTGTTACGCCGCTTGCCTTGTTGAAGGAGAGCACCTGCTCTCCAACGCCTTCAAAACTAACTTTCATTTTTGTCCTCCTGATCTCAGATCAAATGATGTATTCTTCACCGGAAAATGCGGTGACTTCGCCCCTGCCCGGAAGCTGGGTCACGGGCGGATAGAGCTTCGCCGATGCTTCCTCAAAAGCGTCCTTGAGCTTAATAAGCTCCGGCTCTTCCATCAGCTGCACGCTTTTTTCGAGCGCCGGGTGTATTTTTTCATCGCACACGAGGCACAGCCGAAGCACCTCGGCTCTGAGCGAATCAAGATACTTCCTGCCGAGCTGCGCGGACTTTTCCAGCGCCTCGAACTCGGCGGCATAGCCGCGCCCGGCTTCGCTTTCGATGAAGCTTTTTATAACGCCCGCGCTTCTCTGCGCCGGAACGGCAACAAAGCTCCATTCGTATGCGTCAACCGCGCCCGTGAGCACGGCGCAGCACCTTTTATCGCCGTAGACCTTGCCCTTTTCGTGGCTGCATGTTCCGATCTCGGCGCCGCAGATGCTGCATATGCTCTGCGCCACCGAGCAGCCCACGCTCGTTTCGCGCTTTATGCCGCCTTCGATCTGGGCGATAAGCTCGGCGTTTGCCTCGGTGCGCAGCATGTAGGCAAAGCCCTTGAGATAGACATACGCTTCGCCGCACGAGGTGGTTTTGCCCTTTTCGGTAACAAGCTCCGTTCTGTAAATTCGCGCGACCTGATTTTCGCTGCGCCAGTCATGGTCGCAGATGCCCGTCGCGCCGACGAAAAGCTCGCTAAGCTCGCGGAGCGTCGATACCGAAAAGCGCTCAAAGTCGCGATCTACCTCGTTATCGCACAGCAGCACCTGAAAGGCATACACCTCGTCGGCTGTAAGCTGTGCCTTGGCAAAGGCGTTTATAGCCTGCAGCTCCTGCTCGGTGCACACGCTGCCCGATGCCGAGCCGTCCTTAATGATCTTCATTGCTTTTTCCTTCCTCCCAATAGATCTTGTCTCTCTGCGCAAGATACAGCGCAGCCTTGGCCTCCTCGACCTCGTCCTGGAGATTGATCGTCTCCCACTCGACGGTGAGCGTCGTCGCGTAGCCGTGCATGTTCAGCCACATGCGGCAGATCTTCTCGATAACGGGCGTCACCGTTCTGCGAATGGCGTTAAGCTCGCTTGTCATGAGGTCTGCCTGCTGCGCGCTCATGCGCTCTGTCGTTGACCAGTTAAGGCCGAGCAAAAACGGCGGTATGCCGGTTCGCGCGATAAGCTGCTCGAGTATCTGCCGCACGGGCACCTCGCTGTCGAGGATCTGGTTATCCGCGCCGATGACCTTGATATCAACGTCGCCCACGGCGACGAAATCGCGCACAGAGCCTGATTTTCCGCTCTGCATGGCCTCCGACCACTGCGATGCTATCTGCTGAGCGCGCTCCTGAGCCGAGAACCTGTCGAGCGCGTCGCCCTGCGGCTTATAAACGACCGCAAACCGAACGTTTCCGGCGCGCTCCCAGTTAATGCCCAGCGACTGATATATCTTCAGCAGTATTCCGCACAGAAACGGCATGCTGCGCAGCATCGAAACGCCGTAGGGCGAGTCGGCCTCGGGATTAAACGGCGTAAACAGCAGAAGATTCTGATACCGAAACGGCGTCACGCAGCCGGTGTCGGACACGCCGCACAGCTCGAAGTCAAGCGGAGTTTTGCCCTCGCGTATCTGCACGTCGGCAACGTTTCCGCAGAGCACGGCGGCAATGTCGCGGTTGCCGTTTGCGACGATCTCGCCCACGGCGCGGCCGCAGGTTATCATCGAGTCAAGATACTGGGCAAGAAAGCTCTCAAGCCCCGTCTGCCCTCTGCCCACCGGCACCGTTCGGATAAATTCCGCAAGCGCCCTCTGCGCATTTTTATCCGCGCAGCTGACCTCGAAGCCGCCGGTGAGCCTTACGATCTTCATGATCGCCGCATCCACCACCGGCACCGCCTCGCGGATCATGCGGTAAAGCCTTGTTTCCGCGCTGCCGAGCGGCACATAGCTGTCTATGAGACTAAACGGATGCGTCTGCGCACTGCGGAGCTGCACCCTCGGCGGAGCGGCCTTTTGTTTTGAAAACAGTTTCATATTCCTACCTTTCCACCCACGCAGCGCCCAAGCTCTGCGTAAGTTTTGAAATGCCTGCGGCAAAATAGCGGATATCGTCCATTGCGTGGTCGTTCTGCTTCAGCGGCGCTTCCTTTCCGGCGCGCTCATCCCAGCGATACTGGTAAAACTCGCGCACCGTATCGTTGCAGCCGCGGCAGATGCGGATGCGTCCGCTTTTGAGCAGCGAGGCCGTGAGCCGTATGCCGCGCAGAACATCATTTTCCGCCTTCTCGACGCGAAAGCCCGCTCGTGAGAGCGCCTCGATAAAGCTTGCGGCCGAGGGATCGACGATAACTCTGTGCGGAACGGCTTCGCCGCAAAGCTCGGCGAGCGCCGTGACGTACTCCTCATCGGTTTTCTGCCTGCCTGTTTTCCGCCCGTCGTAGTAATACTCGCGCAGGCGGTACCACGTCTGGCCGCACCTGCCCCACAGCCCGAAGGAGCTTGGATTTTTCGTGCCGTAGTCGCAGGATACGATGTATTCGCAGCAGCTCTCCGGCGCGTCGCACAGCATGTCCTCGCTGAAGAAGTCATACACCCTGCCCTCGGGCAGCACCCACTGGCCGAGGATGAACCGCCTGTAAAAATCGCCGCTGTACATTCGCTTATAGCGGTCGATTATCTTTTTAGACAGCGAGGGGTTATCCTCAAGCGTAAAGTGGATATACAGCGCGCGCCGCCGGTCGGCCTGACGTATCCATTCGCGGTAAAACCAGTGCTGCGGACTTTCGGGGTTGCAGTTGAACCATATCTTGCTCCCCGTCACCGAGCATCGGGCGCAGGCCTGCTCGACAAACGAGCGCGGCATCAAAACCACCTCGTCGAGCAGCGCTCCCGCAAGCGTCACGCCCTGGATAAGCGAGCCGGAGCTTTCATCCTTGCCTCCGAAGAGATAAAAACGGTTTTCCCGGCCGAGGTAGCTTATCTCGACGATCCCCTTTGAAACGAGATCGCGCACCGCAAAGCCGATATCGCGCAGCACCGGCAGCAGCGGCTCTATCATATTTCGCCTTATGCTGCTTTTTGCCTTGCCGCATATGCCGAAGCTTTGTCCGTCAAACCGGCGCATGGCCCAGCAGACAAAGGATATGCCCATGCACAGGGTCTTGCCCGAGCGCACCGCGCCGTCGCAGATCACGGCGTCGAGATCGCGGTAAGGGGATGCGTCGCTCCACCACGACAAAGCCTTCAGCTGGGTCGGCGAGAAAAAGTCAAACGTCATTGCTCTTTTCGCCCTCCAGAAGCCTTGCCGATTTGTCCAGCGCCGCGTAAAAGCCGCCGCCCTGAGCCTGCTGTGCCGCGGCTGCGGCATTGAGCTCTATAAGCTCCCTTATGATCGCAAGCTTGTTTACAAACTTCAGCTCCACCTCCCCTTTCGGTCCGCGTTTGATTTCGCTCAGCAGCGAAAGGTCGAGTCCCTCAAGCTCGGATATATCCTCTGCGCCGAGATAAAGCAGCTTCACGGCGTCGTTCGGCGAGGACACCGCAAGCCTTTCGAGAAGCTTATCCGCATCGGCGGATCTTTTCTTATTCATAAAATTCACCTCTCACCCATAGGCTGTTTTCGGGCAAAACTTGTACGTTTGCGTACAAGTAAAAAAAATATGCAGCCGAAAAATTTTTTCGACTGCATGCTTTCCGTACTTTATTTAATTATTTGCCGAAATGTTGCCCGGCCGCAATATTCTTAAAAAAGAAAAAGTCCGGCGGAAAAACCGTCGGACAAATGTCGGCCTAAGTACCCCGCCGTGCCGTTGGGGTTCGATTATAACCTGCACATGAAAGCAGGTGGGTCGCCTAAGTTCTGTTTCTCTGCTTCCAACGTCCGGCCAAGGCCGGGAGGCCTGCAATCCGCAGATTCAAATCGGCATCCCTTATTAAAAATGTGGGTTTAACGAACCCGAAGTCAATATGACAAACCGCGAACACGGCAGGGCAAGCTTTTTAATCATACTATACTCAGTTCACGCGGAACATATGAGCATAATTACCGTCTTACTCCTCGTCGTCTTCCTCGGCCTCGAAAATGGTTATAAACATATTGTGTACCTCTTCGAGCTTCTCTTCGTCGTCGATGGATTCAAACAGCTCGTCGCCGTTCTCGTCCTCGGTGACGCTCAGAAGAATAAGGCCGTAATCGGGATCATCCTCGTCCATATCCGCCGGGAGAAATGCGGAAAACGTCTCGCCGTTGTAGTCGATAGTATCGAGCAGCTCAAGGTTAAACTCGTTGCCGTCATCATCTATTATAGTCATGAAATCATTGCCGAATTCTTTGCTCATGTTGTTTCCTCCTGTGTTGTTGTGTCCTTATTCTACCCTACACAGGCCCATAAATCAAGTGCCTTATGAGCTAAGATCCTCCAGCAGCGACAGAAGCTCCTCGCGCGTTTCGGCCTCAATGCCGGTTCTGAGCTTTTCGCGGTCAACATTGTTCAGCGTTTCTGTCGGAATATCTGTCACGGTCTTCGGTGTCTGCCGTCCGTTCTCAAAAACGGCGATATAGCCCTGCCAATCGCGCAGGCAGTAGCCCTGCTTTGCTGCTGCCGCAAGGCTTACGTTTTTGTCCGGTTCGCCGCTGTTTTCGGCATTGCCCACGCTTTTCACCGCAGCGCTTCCCATTATCACCGCCGCCGCGGCAAGAAAGCACAGAAGCAGCTTTTTAAATGTATTTTTCATTTTGTTTCACGCTCCTTTCAGCTTATTATCTCCATATACAGTGAAAACAAATACCCTTTCCGGATAAATCTTTACAAATTATCCACGCTTACTTGACATAGCATGATATAATGATAATTCAGATAAAATTAGCTTATTGCGCCTATTGAACATTTTACTCGTCTCATAACGATTAACGATTTTACACATAACACTCGCAAGGAGGTGTTACCTGAATGGATATTGCCAAGGAGCCCGGCACCGAAAAACGCGGTGGCAAGGCAGGCCGTATTCTGAGCATAATCGGAACTATCCTGCTCATCGGCGTCGTGACGGGGCTTATCTTTGTGTGCATCTTTGCATTCTATGTAAAGACCTGCATCACGCCGAGCCTTGATCTGGATCTTAACGATTTCACGCTCAACCAGTCCAGCATTATCTATTACAAAGATTCAAACGGGGATTATCAGAAGCTGACGACCGTCAGCAGCAGCGAAAACCGCATCTGGGTGGACGGGGATCAGATCCCGCAGCACATGAAGGATGCGCTCGTCGCCATTGAGGACAAGCGCTTTTACACGCATAAGGGCGTTGACTGGTTCCGCACGGCGCACGCGGCGCTTAATATGTTCACCGGCGGCTCCACCTTCGGCGGCTCGACGATAACCCAGCAGCTTATCAAAAACCTCACCCAGCAGGACGATATCACCGTGCAGAGAAAGCTTTTGGAGATATTCCAGGCGCTGGACTTCGAGAAGAAGTACGATAAGGAAGAGATTCTCGAATGGTATCTCAACGCCGTGTATTTCGGCGAGGGCTGCTACGGCGTGCAGACGGCGGCACAGACCTACTTCGGTAAGGACGCAAAGGATCTCACCATTGCCGAGGCCGCGTCCATCGTCGGCATAACGAATCTGCCGACGTACTACGACCCGTTCTACAGCGTTGAGAACAACAAGGAGCGTCAGGAAAACGTCCTGCGCGAGATGTATAATCAGGGCTACATCAACAAGTCGGAGTATGACGAAGCCGTAAACGAGGAGCTTGAGTTTGTCCGCGGCGAAAATTCGCCCAACACCTCCAGCGTCTACAGCTACTACGAAGAAGTCGTGCTCTCCGACGTCATCACAGACCTTGCCGAGGCCAAGGGCATCAGCCGCGTCGCGGCAAGCCAGCTCGTTCACAATGCAGGCTACGAGATCTATGCCTGCATAGATAAGGACATTCAGGCAAAGGTCGATGCGATCTACACCGACCTTGACCAGCTGCCCAAGGCTCAAAACGGCACAAAGTCGCAGCTTCAGAGCGGCATCGTCATCATCGACCAGTACACCGGCGAGATCAAGGCTCTCTCCGGCGGCACGGGCGAGAAGAAGATCAGCTACGGACTCAACAGAGCCACCGGCACCACAAGGCCGCCCGGATCGTCCATTAAGCCCATTGCGGTCTACGGTCCGGCCGTCGAGTACGGACTGATAAGCCCTTCGACGCTGGTGCTCGACGAAGATAACACTCACGTTCAGCTCGCGCATACCTCGTGGTATCCGAAAAATTCGCCGAACAAATACGACAAAGTCATCACGATATTAACGGCGCTTCAGAAATCCAAGAACACCGTTTCCGCACAGATCATGGATAAGCTCACCCCCTCGGCAGCGCTTGAGTTCCTGCGCAATCGCCTCGGCGTGACGAGCCTTGTCGATGCCGACGCGGACTATGCGGCAATGGCTCTCGGCCAGCCGAGCTACGGCATGACCGTGCGCGAGATGGCGCAGGCGTACACCGCCCTTGCAAACGACGGCGTTTTCACCTATTCGCGCACCTATTCCATGGTCAAGGATCGCAGCGGCAAGATAATCCTCGATAATCAGCCGCAGACCATTCAGGCCTTCTCGCAGGAGACCGCGCGCACCATGACCTATATGCTCAACAACGCCGCGACCTACGGCACCGGCCATGAATCGCGCCTGAGCAACATGCCCGTCGCCGGCAAGACCGGTACCACCACCGCAAATAAGGACCGCTGGTTCTGCGGCTACACGCCGTATTACACCTGCGCGGTCTGGACGGGATACGATACGCCCGAGACAATGTCCTTCTACGGCAACCCTGCAACGCAGATCTGGCAGAAGGTCATGGCTTCCATCCACGCCGATCTTCCCTATAAGGACTTCAAGATATCCTACGGCGGTGCGCCGACGGGCATCTTCGGAACGCGCGAGGAGCTTGAGGATCAGGCTTTGACCGAGGAAGAGCGTCAGAAGAAGAAAGAGGAAGAGCAGAAAAAGCAGGAAGAAGAGAACAAGAAGAACGAGGATGACAACACCGGCGGCAATACCGGCGATAACACCGGCGGCAACGATGACATCTTCGCAAACTTCCGCGATCTCTTCTAAGCAAGAAGGAGGAATAACTTTGGCAAACAAACCGCTTGAATACAAAGGTCATCCCCTGCAGCGTGCAGGAAACATAGTCTATTACGGCAGCATGTCCGACAAATACGTCATCATGCTCCAGATCATGGACACCAAGAAGGTCAAGGATCTCGACGTTGCCACAAAGGTATCCGTCCAGCTCCAGCTCACCGACCCCTCCGTCAAGTCCCGTGACCGCATCGTCAAGAAAAGCGAAAAGGACGGCTTCTGGGCGGCAATGGACGTTGCAAGTGTCTGGCTCGACAGGGCTTTGGCTGCAAAATAACCAAAAAAACTTAAAAGCAGACGGTTTTCACCGTCTGCTCAGGCTGTCGAAAAACTATGCTGCAAAAGAAAGATAATAGAGCAGCAGGGGAGCTCGAGGGGGCAAAGGCCCCACTCGAAATTGGATTAATAGCCATCAAAAACGCCTGATTTATCAGGCTTTTTGACGAGCGTAGCGAGATTTTTCGTGAAAACCTGTTTTCACAAAAAATGTGGCGTTTTTGAAGCGTGCAAAAAAGTCAAAGACTTTTTTGACACGCTGAGCAGACGGTTTTCACCGTCTGCTTTTTGTTATAATTTTGCCTAAGATAGATATAGAATTTGAAGAAATTTTATATTATAATATACACTGTTAGTTCATAGGTCTGCGGTGCAGGCAAAAAATTGAATTCTGGGAGGAAAAAATGAAGAAAGTACAGTTTACGGAAACCGTGCTTCGTGACGCAAACCAGTCACTTATTGCGACAAGGCTTCCCTATGACAAGTTCGAGCCCATCCTCGAAAAGATGGATCAGGCCGGATTCTACTCCGTTGAATGCTGGGGCGGTGCAACCTTCGACGTCTGCCTGCGCTTTCTCAACGAGGATCCGTGGGAGCGTCTGCGCAAGATCCGCGCAAAAATGCCCAACACCAAGCTCCAGATGCTTCTGCGAGGCCAGAACATCCTCGGCTACAAGCATTATCCCGACGATGTCGTCCGCCGCTTCGTGCGTGCATCGGTCAAAAACGGTATCGACATCATCCGCATATTCGACGCACTTAACGATACCGACAATCTGAAGGTCGCTATCGAAGAGACTATCAAGCAGGGTGCAATGGCATCCGGCACGATCTCCTACACCACCAGCCCCGTGCACACGACGGCAAAGTTTGTTGAGATGGTCAAGGAGCTCAAGCAGATGGGCGTAAGCTCTATCTGCATAAAGGATATGGCCGGCATCATGACTCCTAAGAGCGCATACGACCTCGTTTCCGGCATAAAGGACGCCGTTGACCTGCCCGTCGTTCTGCACACCCACTGCACCACCGGCCTTGCATTCATGACCTACCTCAAGGGCATCGAAGCCGGCGCAGACGTTATCGACACTGCTATATCTCCCTTCTCCGGCGGCACCTCGCAGCCCGCTACCGAGACGCTTTACTATGCGCTCAAGGAGCTCGGCTACGACGTTGCGCTCGATGAGAAGATCCTTATAGAAATGGCAAACTACTTCAAGCCCATCCGCAACGATTACCTCGCTGACGGTACACTCAACCCCATCTCCATGACCACCGACACTCAGTGCCTTACCTATCAGATCCCCGGCGGCATGCTCTCGAACCTGCTCAGCCAGCTGAAGATGATGAACGCACTGGACAAGTTTGAGGAAGCGCTCGTCGAAACTCCGCGCGTGCGCAAGGACATGGGCTATCCTCCCCTCGTCACCCCGACCAGCCAGCTCGTCGGCTCGCAGGCGGTTCAGAACGTGCTCGCAGGCGAGCGCTATAAGAACGTCGGCGCCGAGATAAAGGCCTACTGCCGCGGCGAATACGGCAGAACTCCGGCTCCCATCAACGAGGAAGTCCGCGCAAAGATCCTCAACGGCGAAAAGCCCATCGAGGGCCGCTATGCCGACACTCTTCCGACCGACACCTATGAGAAGGCCGCCGAGCACCTCGGCGACACCGCCAAGTGCGAAGAGGATGTCCTCAGCTACATCGCATTCCCCCAGGTTGCCGAGAACTTCTTTGAAAAGCGCCGCGAGGCAGAGGAAAAGGTCGTCCGCTACACCATTACCGAAGCCTGAGGAGGTTTAGACGATGAGTGATCTGATAAACATTTCCTTCGGCGACGCCGCGCTTACGGCTCTGCTGGGCTATCTTGTCGTTTTCTTCGGCCTTATTCTTCTGATGGTCGTCGTTATCATAATGGGCAAGATCATGGTCAGCCGCGCAAACAAGGCAAAGGCGGCGGCGCCTGCCGCTCCTGCCGAGTCTGCCGCACCGGCTCCCGAAGCTCCTGCCGCTCCCGGCTCGGCCGGCGAGCTGAAGCTGTATGACACCGATCCGAAGGACGCAGCAATGATAATGGCCATCGTCGCCGACGCGCTCGGCAAGCCCATTAACCAGCTCCGCTTTATTTCCATCAAGGAGGTCAAGGAAGATGAAGTATAAGGTAACTTTAAATAACAGAACTTACGAGGTCGAGGTCGAAGAGGGCAAAGCAATGCTCATCGACGAGTACGAGGCCTATGCCCCTGCCGCTCCCGCCCCCGTAGCCGCAGCTCCCGTTGCAGCCGCTCCTGCCGCGGCGCCCGCTGCTCCTGCCGCACCTGCCGGTGCAGCCCTTGCAGCAGGCGAGGTCGTAAAAAGCCCCATGCCCGGCAACATTCTCAAGATCAATGTTTCGCAGGGACAGAAGGTCAACGAGGGCGACGTGCTTATCGTCCTCGAAGCCATGAAAATGGAAAACGAGATCGTCGCAACCAAGTCCGGCACCGTCGCTCAGATCGTCACGGCAAAGGGCGCAGTAGTCGAGACCGGTGCTCCTCTTGTTGTCATAGCATAAGGAGGTAACGGATGGACATTCTGGGTACTCTCCAAAAGCTTTCGATGGAATCCGGCTTCGCCGCGTTTTTCGTCACCGACGGCGGCTGGAAAAACCTCATCATGATAATCATTGCCTTTGTGCTCCTGTACCTTGGCATAGTCAAAAAATTTGAGCCCCTGCTGCTGTGCGGTATAGCCTTCGGCTGCCTGCTGACAAACCTGAGCTACTTCATTGGCATGGGCGAGAACGCGCTGTATCACCCCGAGCTGTGGGAGGCATTCCTCGATGAGGCAAGCCCCTATTATCACAGCTACGGTCATGTAATGTCGAACGCAGGCCTGCTCGACTTCTTCTACATCGGCGTAAAGGCCGGCATTTATCCCTCGCTTATCTTCCTCGGTGTCGGCGCGATGACCGACTTCGGACCGCTGCTTGCTAACCCCAAGAGCCTGCTTCTCGGCGCTTCGGCTCAGCTCGGCGTTTTCGTCGCATTCCTCGGCGCTATCGCTCTGGGCTTCACAGGTCCCGAGGGCGCTTCCATCGGCATCATCGGCGGCGCAGACGGCCCGACCGCAATATTCTTAACAACAAAGCTTGCGCCTCATCTGTTAGGACCTATCGCCATTGCGGCGTATTCCTACATGGCTCTGATCCCGCTCATTCAGCCGCCTCTTATGAAGCTTTGCACAACAAAGGAAATGCGCGAGGTGAAAATGGAGCAGGCGCGTGAGGTCTCCAAGGCCGAGAAGATCATCTTCCCGATCGTTGTCGCAACCTTCGTCATTCTTCTTCTGCCCTCGACCGCTCCGCTGGTCGGCTGCCTGATGCTCGGCAACCTCTTCCGTGAGTGCGGCGTGACCGACCGTCTGTCGGATACCGCTCAGAACGCGCTGATGAACATCGTAACCATCTTCCTTGCGACCTCAGTCGGCGCAACGATGGTCGCTCAGAACTTCCTGAGCGGCGCAACGATCAAGATCATTATCCTCGGTCTGTGCGCATTCGCCATCTCTACCATCGGCGGTCTGCTCGGCGGCGTTGTCATGTACTACGCCTCCGGCAAGAAGATCAACCCCCTCATCGGCTCTGCCGGTGTTTCCGCAGTCCCCATGGCCGCACGCGTTTCCCAGGACGTCGGCAGAAAGTACAACAAAACGAACTTCCTGCTCATGCACGCAATGGGTCCCAACGTTGCCGGCGTTATCGGCTCCGCTATCGCAGCAGGCTTCCTGCTTTCTGTCTTCGGCGGCTGATAGATCTATCTTTTCAAGGCATGTGTCATACGGCACATGCCTTTTTTATTGTATTGTCATTGTAAAATGTTAATAAAATATCGTTTTTGCGCAGCAAGGCTATTGACAATGCGCCGCAATGCGCATATAATCTAAAACACTTGTTACAAAACATTTGTTTTAAAACGTCAGTTTTAATTCAAGGAGAGATCTTAATGCCCCCGAAGCCCAAATTTTCAAAAGAAGAGATAATAGATGCCGCACTCGATATCGTAAGCAGGGACGGAGTCGCGGCGCTCACTGCGCGCGAGCTTGGCGAAAAGCTCGGCAGCTCGTCAAGCCCTATCTTCACCGTTTTCAAAAGCATGGATGAGGTCATGCAGGCTATCCGCGTCGAAGCAATGCGGCGGTATGACAAATACGTCAGCCGTGCGCGCGACTACTATCCGTCGTTTAAGGCCATCGGCATTCTCATGCTGCGTTACGCCAAGGAGCAGCCGAAGCTCTTTCAGCTTCTGTTCATGACCGAAAATGCGCAGGCGCGGCGTTTTGACGATGTTTTCGATGCTTTGGGCGAAACGGCAAAGCTGTGCATAGAGTTTGTCACAGACGACTACGGCCTCACGGAAGAGCAGGCGCGCTTTTTGTTCCAGTACGTCTGGACATTCACCTATGGTGTGAGCGCAATGAGTGCAACGGGAATGTGTGATTTTTCCGAGGATGAGCTTATAAGCATGCTCGGCAACGAATTCATGTCCGTCATGAGCTTTATAAAGTCCGGCATGTACGGCAAGGCCATGACCGATATCCGCCCCATTAAGCGCGGCGACGGCGCGCTGCCCGACACCCGGAGCTTTGACGAACCGGCCTAAGCTCTGCCGATGTGCGCATGTTTGCCTTTTTGTTGCCCTTGTGTTGTACTTTAGTGTCAAAATCGCCATTATCGAGGCAAAAAACGCCCTGCGCAACCAACAGCAACCGCCGGTTGACACATTTTCCGCCCGGCTTTATTGCCTGCAACCGCAAAAAATGTTACTGTCAGCACACAATCCAACTGACAGGAGGAAATCAACCATGATACTCGCAGACAAAATCATCAATCTACGCAAAAAGGCCGGATGGTCGCAGGATGAGCTTGCGTCAAAGCTCAACGTAACGCGCCAGTCCGTTTCCAAATGGGAGGGCGCACAGTCGATTCCGGATATGGAGCGCATCGTCCGGATGAGCAGGCTATTCGGCGTGACAACGGACTATCTTTTAAAAGACGAGCTTGAGACCGAGGAGTTTTCCTCCGCCGATGCCGACACCGGCACCTCACTGCGCCGCGTGAGCATGGAGCAGGCGTCAAATTATCTGGCGCTGCGCAAGGCAGCCGCGCCGAGGATAGCCCTTGCAACGCTTTTGTGCATCGTCTCGCCGATCGTTCTGATCGTCCTTGCATGCGCGTGCGAGTCCTCTTATTTCGGCATAAGCGAGGACGCCGCAGCCGGTATCGGGCTTTGCGTTATGCTCTGCATCGTTGCCGCCGCAGTGGTCATCTTCATCCGCACCGGCCACGCATCGGCCGAGTTTGAATTTCTCGAAAAAGAAGAGTTTGAGACCGAATACGGCGTTGCAGGCATGGTAAAAGAGCGCAAAAAGGAATTCGGTGAGCAGTATTCGCGCCTGAACGCCGTCGGAACGGCGCTGTGCATACTCTCGGTCCTGCCGATCTTCGCTTCCCTCGCGTTTTCTGCGCCCTATATATGGGCAGGCATTTCCGTCGCAGCGCTTCTGCTTATTGCCTCGTTCGGCTGCTATGCCTTCATACGCGCAGGAGTTTACAACGCGGCAATGGATAAGCTTCTTGAGGAGGGCGACTACACGCGCGAGAACAAGCGCAAAAACTCCGTTTTCGGCGCGATAAGCACGGCCTACTGGCTCGTTGTCACGGCGCTTTTCCTCTACCTCAGCTTCGGTCCGAGCGGCAACGGTCAGCCCGGCACGCTGTGGTATATCTGGGCCATCGCCGGCATTCTGTACGGCGCGATCGTTGCTTTTAAAAACGTTTTTGTCCGCAAAGGCGGCAAGAGATAGGAGCTTATATGGAGCAGCATATAATTGAAATATCACATCTGAATAAAAGCTTCGGCAGCATAAAGGCCGTAAGCGATCTTTCGTTTCATGTGCGGCGCGGTGAGCTGTTTGCTTTTCTCGGTGTCAACGGAGCCGGAAAGAGCACGACCATATCCATCATGTGCGGCCAGCTCAAGGCCGACAGCGGCAGCGTCATCATAAGCGGCCACGATGCCGGCAGCGACATTGCGCAGATAACGCGCAAGCTCGGCGTCGTGTTCCAGAGCAGCGTGCTCGATAAGCCGCTGTCGGTGCGCGATAATCTTGAAAGCCGCGCCGCGCTTTACGGCATAACGGGAACGGAGTTTGAAACAAGACTCGGTGAGCTGTGCGAGCTTCTTGATCTTTCCGAGCTTCTTGACCGCAGCGTCGGCAAGCTCTCCGGCGGTCAGCGCCGCAGGATAGACATTGCCCGCGCCCTGCTGCACAGGCCGGAGATCCTCATTCTCGACGAGCCGACCACCGGCCTCGATCCGCAGACGCGCAGACTCTTGTGGAGCGTTGTGCGCTCGCTGCGCGAGAAAGAGAACATGACCGTTTTCCTCACGACGCACTATATGGAGGAGGCCGCCGACGCGGACTATGTCGTTATTCTCGACAGCGGCCGCATAGCCGCCGAGGGCACGCCCCTTGCTCTTAAAAACGCGTACACCGGCGACTACATAACCTTTTACGGCGCGCAGCCCGAGGCGCTGAGCGCTCTGGGGCTTGAATATGAAGCTCTGCGCGATGCGTACAGAGTATCCGTTGCAAACACCGCCCAGGCTACAAAGCTCATAACGGAGCATCCCGAGCTTTTCGTCGATTACGAGATAACCAAGGGCAAAATGGACGATGTTTTCCTCGCCGTGACCGGCAAGGCTCTTTCGGGAGGTGGCGATTCATGAAAACGCTTTTAATTCTCACAAAGCGCAACTCAAAGCTCTTTTTCAAGGACAAGGGCATGTTCTTTTCCTCGATGATAACTCCGGCGATACTGCTGGTTTTGTATGTAACGTTTTTGTCCAACGTCTATCGCGACAGCTTTTTATCCGCACTGCCCGATGGCTTTACGCTTTCCGAGAGCATCATCGACGGCGTTGTCGGCGGTCAGCTTGCCTCGTCGCTGCTGGCAGTCTGCTGCGTGACTATCGCGTTCTGTTCAAACCTTCTGATGATCCAGGATAAGGTCACAGGCTCTGTTCGCGACCTCACCGTCACGCCGGTAAAGCGCAGCGTGCTTGCAATGGGCTACTTTGCCTCGTCCGCTCTCGTCACGCTCATCGTGTGCCTTGTCACCTGCGGCATATGCTTTGCATACCTTGCCGCGATCGGCGGATGGTTTTTAAGCGGCGGCGATATTGCGCTTATACTTCTGGACGTTTTTCTGCTTACGCTGTTCGGCACTGCACTTTCATCCTGCCTGCACTATTTTCTCACGACTCAGGGGCAGCTTTCGGCCGTCGGAACGCTTGTAAGCGCAGGCTACGGCTTTGTGTGCGGCGCATACATGCCCATGTCAAACTTCCCCGTCGGGCTTCAGAAGGCGCTTTCGTTCCTCCCCGGCACCTACGGCACGAGCCTGCTGCATAACCACTGGATGCGCGGCGCGCTCGACGAAATGGGCAGCAGCGGCGTGCCCTCGCAGGTGATCTGCGCGATACGCGACGGCATTGACTGCAACATTTATTTTTCCGGCAAGGCCGTCTCCGAGCCTGCAATGTTTCTGATCGTTGCCGGTTCGGTGCTTGTCGTAACTGCAATTTACATCCTCATAAACGCACTGTGCCGCCCAAGATACGGAGACAGATGACAAGCAAGAAATAAACGCACTTAACGCCTTAACGCACTGAAAAAAGGAGATAGAAACATGCTCGATATCAAAGAACTTACAAAATGCTACGGCGAGAAAAGGGCTGTCGATGACCTCAGCCTGCACATAGCCCCCGGAACGATCTACGGCTTTATCGGCCACAACGGCGCCGGTAAGACGACGACGCTCAAATCCGTTGTCGGCATCCTCGATTTTGACGAGGGCGAGATACGCATTAACGGCGTTTCCGTCAAGGATGATCCCATCGCGTGCAAGAAGGTACTTGCCTATATTCCCGATAACCCCGATCTGTACGAATACATGACGGGCATAAAGTACTTAAACTTCATTGCCGACATTTTCGGCGTAAGCCCCGAGGACAGAAAGGCTCGCATTGAAAAATACGCAGACCTGTTTGAGCTGACAAAGGACCTGGCTCAGCCCATTTCCGCTTACTCGCACGGCATGAAGCAGAAGCTTGCCATCATTTCGGCATGGATACACGCGCCCAAGCTCATCATCATGGATGAGCCGTTTGTCGGCCTTGACCCGAAGGCCGCGCACATCCTCAAGGGCATGATGCGCGAGCTGTGCGACGAGGGCGGCGCGATATTCTTCTCGACCCACGTTCTCGAGGTCGCCGAAAAGCTCTGCGATCAGGTTGCCATCATAAAGGGCGGCAAGCTCATCCGCTCGGGCACGATGAGCGAGGTCAAGGGCGATGACAGTCTGGAGGAAGTATTCCTTGAGCTGGAGGATGAGTCATGCTGAAAATTCTTCTGAAAAAGCAGCTTTACGAGCTAAACAGCAGCTTTTTCTACGACCGCAAAAAGGGCAAGGCGCGCGCGAAATCGACGAGCATCCTGTTCATCGTTCTGTACGCGCTGCTGATGATCGTCGTCATAGGCGGCATGTTCGCCGCGATGTCTTTCATGCTGTGCAAGCCCTTTGTCGGTCTGGGACTTGACTGGCTGTATTTTGACATGATGACGCTTATGGCGCTGTTCCTCGGCGTTTTCGGCGGCGTTTTCAACACATATTCAAGCCTTTACAAAGCAAAGGACAACGACCTTATGCTCTCGCTGCCCGTGCCGACGAAGTACATTCTCCTGTCGCGTCTTATGGGCGTGTACCTCATGGGGCTTATGTTCAGCGCCGTTGTCATGCTTCCGGCGATCATTGTTTATTTCATCGTCGCAAAGCCTGCATTCGCCGGAGTTTTCGGCAGCATCCTGCTTACGATCCTTGTGAGCGTTTTCGTGTTCATCCTCTCCTGCCTGCTCGGCTGGGTGGTCGCGAGGGTGAGCGTTCATCTCAAGAGCAAGTCGCTCATCGTCGTTATCATCTCGCTTGTTTTCTTCGGTCTTTACTACTTTGTGTGCTTTAACGCCTATGATCTTATCGAGCAGCTTGTCCTGAACGCCGTGACCGTCGGCGAAAAGCTCATGAACTCGGCATATGTTCTGTATATCATCGGCGACTGCGGCGCAGGCGGCTGGCTGTCGATGCTGTACACAACGCTTGCCGTTGCCGTGCTGTTTATCCTCACCTATCGCATTCTCGCGCGCAGCTTTATCAAGATCGCAACGACCTCCGACAAGGTTGCAAAGCGCGAATACCGCTCGCAGACGGCTAAAATGCGCAGCACATCCTCCGCGCTTCTGCACCGCGAGCTTTCCCACCTGCTCTCAAGCCCGACATACATGCTCAACTGTGCCCTCGCCACTCCGATTCTCCTCATTGCCGGTGTGTTTTTGCTCATAAAGGGCGCGGACCTTGTATCGATATTTGAAATGATCGCTCTTCCCGACGGCTTTTTCACCGCCCTGCTTGCATTCGGCGTGTGCGTCCTCGGCGCAATGAACGACCTTACCGCGCCCTCCGTTTCGCTTGAGGGCAAGGGACTTTGGATAGCGCAGTCGCTGCCTGTGCAGCCCAAGGCCGTGCTCCACGCAAAGCTCAGGCTCCACATGCTTTTTACGGTCATCCCCGAGCTGTTTTGCAGCGCGTGCATCTGCATCGTGTTCCGCCCCGACTTCGTCTCCGGCCTGCTGTGCGTCATTCTGCCGCCGGTGTTCACGCTGTTTATAGCCGCGTTCGGCCTGATAATTAACCTCAAAAAGCCCAACCTCAACTGGCAGACCGAGGCCATCGCCGTCAAGCAGAGCATAGGCGTTCTCATCGCGATGTTCGGCGGCTGGGTGATCGCGGCAGTTCTCGGCATAGCCTACTATCTGCTGTACGCGGTTATCGGCTCAACGCTGTTTTTGTGCATCGCAGTCGTGCTGCTTGCGCTTTTGTCCGCGCTGGAGCTTAAATGGATAAACACACGCGGCAGCGAGATATTCAGGTATCTGTGATGAAGTATATTTTAAACAAGCTGCTCATCATAGCAAGCATCGGTCTTGCCGCAGCAGGCGTTATATTCCTCGTCATATCCTTCACCGGAAAATTCGACGGCACATGGCCGCTCGCGGCCTCGCTTATCTGCATAGTGCTTTCAAATATCTTCAATATTATCCGAATCAGACAGGGTAAATGAAAAAATTCCGTATCTTTTCGATACGGAATTTTTTCATTTATTTTATTTCGGGTTTACAGGCCGTATTCTTCGGCAAGCTTTCTGAACGCCGGCAGCGAATTCTCAGCCGTTTTTTCGGACACGCAGTAGGCAAGGCGCGCATAGCCTGCAACGCCGAAGCTGTCCGACGGAACAAGCAGTATCTCAAACTTTTTGGCCTTTTCGCAAAATTCCCCGGCGCTGTCGCCCTTTGGCGCTTTTATAAACAGATAAAACGCGCCGTCCGGCTTTACGCAGTCAAAGCCCATGCCGGACAGGGCATCATACAGCGTGTCGCGATTTTTGGCATAGCTCGTGATATCCGGCCGGACATCAGCGCACTGTGCGAGCATGTGCTGCATAAGGCTCGGCGCGCAGACATAGCCCAGCGCTCTGCCTGCTCCGCACACTGCCGCGAAAACCTCCGCGCTGTCCTTGACGCAGGGCGGCACCATTATGTAGCCGAGGCGCTCGCCCGGCAGCGACAGGGATTTAGAGTAGGAATAGCAGACGATCGTGTTGGGGTAAATATTCGGCACAAACGGAACCTCAACATCGCCGTAAACAAGCTCGCGGTAAGGCTCGTCGGCAATGAGGTAAATGCTCTTTCCCTTTTCCTCCTGCGCGGCCTGAAGGATCTTGGACATGACTCTGAGCGTCTGCTCGCTGAGTATCGCGCCCGAGGGGTTGTTCGGCGAATTTATGATAACTGCCGCCACTCCCTGCTCGACAGCGTTTTCAAACGCCGCCATGAACGGCTGCATATCGTCCCCTGCCGGTGGAACTATCAGGACCTCCGCTCCGGCATTTTCGGCAAACACCTTGTATTCCGGGAAAAACGGCGCAAGCACCGCGACCTTCTCGCCCTCGGAAACAAGGGCCGACATGACTATCGACAGCGACGAGGAAGCGCCGGAGGTCAGGTAAATGCTCTCGGCCGGTATATCATATCCGGCTCTTTTGCTCTCCTGCGCTGCGGCGGCCTTGCGCGCGGTCATTGCGCCGGGGGCTGCCGTGTATCCGTGCAGGGCTAGGCTCTCCTCGTTTTGGAGAAGCTCGATAAGCGTGTTTTTCACCTTTTCGGGCGTCGGAACATTGGGATTTCCTATGCTGAAATCAAAAACATTTTCGCTGCCTATCTCGCTGCGGCGCGCGTCGCCGTAGGCTGCGATGGCGCGTATGACCGAATCGCTTTTGCCGAGTGCAAGCATTTTCTTCGCTATCATGGTGCTGCTCCTTTCCGATTTATCGTGTGTGTTGTTTTATCTGAGGTCTGCCAGCTCGTATATAAGTCTCTCGGTCTTATCCCAGCCGATGCAGGCGTCGGTGATGCTCTTGCCGTAAACTCCGCCGTCGGGCTTCTGGTTGCCGTCCTCGATGTAGGACTCGATCATAAGTCCCTTGACCAGGTGCAGGATATCGTCCGAGTGGCGCGTGCTGTGCAGGATCTCCTTTGCAATGCGCGGCTGCTCGTCCCACTGCTTGCCGGAGTTTGAATGGTTCGTGTCGATAACGACCGCCGGGTTTTTAAGGCCGCTTTTTGCGTAAAGCTCGCACAGAAGCTTGATATCCTCGTAGTGATAGTTGGGTATCGTTCTGCCGTATTTGTTTGACGAGCCGCGCAGGATCGCGTGTGCAAGCGGATTACCCTTGCTCTGCACCTCCCAGTTTGAGTAAACGAAGGTGTGCGGATGCTGGGCGGCGGTGATGGAGTTCATCATAACGGAAAGATCGCCGCTGGTGGGGTTTTTCATGCCGACAGGCAGATCAAGGCCGCTTGCAGTGAGCCTGTGCAGCTGGTTTTCGGCGGATCTTGCACCTACCGCAACATAAGAGAGCATGTCCGACAGGTAGTGGTGGTTTTCGGGATACAGCATCTCGTCTGCGCAGGAAAAGCCCGTTTCGGCAATCACCTTCATGTGCATTTTGCGTATCGCTATAAGGCCGCGCAGCATATCCGGCGAGCTGTTCGGGTCGGGCTGATGGAGCATGCCTTTGTATCCGTCGCCGGTGGTGCGGGGCTTATTGGTGTAAACGCGCGGAACGATGAGTATCTTGTCTTCGACCTTCTCCTGAACCGTGCGCAGGCGCGAGATGTAATCGAGCACCGAGTCCTCGCGATCGGCAGAGCACGGGCCTATGACAAGCAGCAGTCTGTCGTCCTCGCCGGTGAATATTTTCCTGAGTGCCTCATCGGTGATCTTTTTTCTCTCGGCAAGCTCGGGAGTTATCGGGTACATTTCCTTTATCGCCTGCGGCGTGGGCATTTTTCTTTTGAATTCCATGTTCATGACTCATCATCCTCTTTTTTAACATCAAAGTATTTTCTGCGCTCTGTGGAAAGGCGCATCATCCGGCGTATCGTTTCGCGGTCGCCGTTAGCTATGCTGTTTCGCAGAAGCTCGAACTTTTCGGAGAAAAGATCCATCTGGCGAACAAGCTCGTCACGGTTGAGCAAAAACAGCTCGCTCCACATCTCGTCGTTTATCTTCGCAATGCGCGTAAGGTCGCGGAACGAGTCGCCCGTGTAATCGACAAGGTGGTGCGAATCCTTGCACACCATAAGCGAAACTGCGATGCAGTGCGCAAGCTGCGAGAGAAAGCCGATCATCTCGTCATGCTTTTCCGGCGTAAGCTCCGCTATCATGCGAAAGCCCATTATTCTTCCGAGCTCCTTGCAGGTCTCGATGGCCTCGGGCGTATTCTTATCCGTGGGCGTTACGATGTAGTTTGCGCCCTCGAATATCTCCATGCGCGCGTTTTCAACGCCGCTGCACTCGCGGCCGGCCATGGGGTGCGCGCCGATAAACTCAAGGTCAGGCCGCAGCATGTCCTGAATTTTATAGACTATGCTGCATTTTACGCCGGTAACGTCGGTTATAAGCGCATTGGGCTTAATGTACTGCTGATATTTCTCTACCCACTCTACAAACGCATGCGGATACATTGCGAAAATCAGCAGGTCAAACTGCCCGATGTATTCGGGGTCGATCTCGGCTCTGCCGTGCTTTATTATCCCCTCGCGCAGGGCATAGTCTATCGTCTCCTGCCGCCGTGCGACCGCGCCGACCTCAAAGCCGTGCGAGGTGAGCGACTCGGCGTAGCTGCCGCCCATAAGGCCCAGGCCGAGTATAAGTATTTTCGTGTTTTTATCAAGCTTCATATTCTGCCTCCAAGCCGATGGAGCTAAGTGCGTCAAAGTAATTCGGATAGCTCTTGCGCACCGCCTGAGCACCGTCAATAACGCCGCCTGTTATACTGCACAGTATCGTCAGCGCCATGACTATGCGGTGGTCGTTGTGCGACGAAAGCTCCCTGTCCGGCGCGCTTATCCTCCCCGGCTTTATTGTTACGCTGTTTTCGTGCAGCTCGGTCTTGATGCCGAAGGCTTCAAGCTCCTGCGCCATAACGGCGGCTCGGTCGCTCTCCTTTATCCGCAGTCTGCGCGTTCCGGTAAAGCGCGCTCCGTTCCCTGTAGCCGCTGCAAGCGCAAACAGCACAGGGCCGAGGTCGGGGCAATTTGAAATGTCAAGCTCCGCGCCGGGCCGTGTAAGCTCCCGGAAATACTCAAGGCACACTCTGTCGCCCTGTATGCTGTTTTCGTTCAGACCGTTCACATTAACTCTGCCGCCGATGAGGTTGAACGCCTCGAGCGCCGCGGCATTTGACCAGTCGCCCTCAACGGTCTTATCTCCGGCAGCATACCGCTGTCCTCCGGGAACGGCAAAGGTGTTTTTCTCATGCTCTGCGATTTTTATGCCAAACGAGCCGAGCGCCGCGGCGGTAATGTCTATATACGCTCTGCTCTCGACCGGCGGAAGGATCTTTATCACGCTGTCGCCGCTAAGCAGCGGAAGCGCAAACAAAAGTCCCGTTATGAACTGGCTGCTGACATCGCCGCGCAGGACATACTCGCCTGCCGTAAGCGCACCGAAAAACTCGATTCCGCCGCTGTCTTTTTTAATTTCAATGCCCTTATCGCCGAGAAGCTGCTCGTATATTCCGACGCCTCGCTCAAGCAGCCGGGGTGTACCCTCAAACCTTACTCTGCCGCCGGTGAGCGCAGGCGGTATCATAAAGCGCAGCGTGCTTCCGCTTTCGCGGCAGCGAAGCACCGCACCCTCGGGTGTTTTGCCCGTTTTGCCGCATATTTTCACCGTGTCGCCGAGCTTTTCGTATCTTGCGCCGAGCGCGGCAATGCAGTCGAGCGTTGCGAGCATATCCTCGCTTTCGGAAATTCCGTGTATCGTGCTCTCGCCCTCGGCGAGGGCGGCGCATATCATCAGGCGATGCGCATAGCTTTTCGACGGCGGCGCGCTTATCTCGCCGCAAAGGCGCGACGGACTTATTTTAACCTTCATTTTTCTCTCCGATGTAGTCGATAAGGAAATCCAGCGCCTCGTTATAGCCGTCAAGCCCGTGTCCGCAGATGGTCTTGACCGCAGCATCGCGGATGTAGCTCACCTGTCGGAATGCCTCGCGCTCGGACACCTCGGAGATGTGTACCTCCACCGTCGGTATGCCGACGCCCTTCACCGCGTCCGCTATCGCGACCGAGGTGTGCGTATACGCGGCCGGATTGAAAACGATGCCGTCAATGCCGTCAAAATACGCCTTCTGTATCGCGTCAACGAGGTCGCCCTCGTGGTTTGACTGATAAAACTCGACCGTGACGCCCTTTTCCTCGGCGTGCTCGCTTATCAGCTTCAGCAGATCCTTATAGCTTTGTCTGCCGTATATCTCCGGCTCTCTTATGCCGAGAATGTTTATATTCGGCCCGTTGAGTACGAGTATTTTCATTCTCCCAGCTCCTTTAATATTGCGTCGGCCTCCGCCTCGGGCGTGGTGTTCGCGTCGATATGGAGCTCTGCCGCCGCAGTGTAGATATCGTATCTCTCGGCATAGAGCTTCTCAAGCGCGCTGCGGCGCGAGGCAAGCGGTCTGTCGTCGGTCGCGATGAGGTTTTCCGGCGCGCGATCCAAAAATACGATCGTGCCGTTCTGCTTGAGCGCTCTCACGTTTTCCGGGTCGAGCACAGCGCCGCCGCCGGTCGCAATGACCTTGCCGCCGGTCGCGGCAAGCTCGGCGATCGTCTCCTTTTCAATGCGCCTGAACTCCGGCTCGCCGAATTTGGCGAAGAAATCGGAAATGGACATGCCGATCTTTTTGACGATGTATTCATCCGTGTCGGCAAGCTCCTTGCCGCATTTTTCGGCCAGTATCCTGCCCACGGTGGTCTTGCCGCTTGAGGGCATGCCGACGAGGACAATGTTCTGTTTTGCGCTTTTCACGCTGTCAAACGCGCGTTTTATAAGGCTCTCGTCAAGCTCGATGCTCCGGAACACAGCCGAGGCGTAAACCGCCTGAGCCGAGAGCATGTACAGTCCGCCCTCTGCCGGAATGCCCCGCTCCTGCGCATCGAGTATAAGATTTGTGCGCAGGGGATTGTATATCGCGTCGAGCACGCCCTCAAGCTTCGGGAACGATGAAATGTCCATCGGTCTGCCCTCGACCTTCGGGAACATGCCGGCAGGCGTTGCGTTTATGATGATCTGCGCATCATTGTGCTCCTGCACTGCCTGCTCATATGTTATGCTGCCGCCCTTTCCGCTGCGCGAAACGTAGTCAACGCTCTCTGCGCCCATGAACTCCGCCAGAGCGTGCGCCGTTTTCGATGCGCCGCCGGTGCCGAGGATGAGCACCTTTTTGCCCTTCATGTCAACGCCTGCATGCTTTGCAAGCGCCAGCATGCCGGGAAAATCGGTGTTGTCGCCGTAAAGCTTGCCGCTGCGGTTTACGACGGTGTTCACCGCGCCGATGCGCTTTGCCGTTTCGGATATCTCGTCAAGATACGGGATAACGTCCTGCTTGTAGGGTATCGTAACGTTTATCGCGTTAAACTCGCGCTTTGTCATAAACTCGCCCAGCTCGTCCGGTCTAAGCTCATGCAGCTCGTATTCGTAGTCCGCTATCTGCGCGTGAATTTCGCACGAATAGCTGTGCGTCAGATGCTCGCCGATAAGTCCGTATTTCACTTGTCATCTACTCCTTTCGTCAGCACATCCGTACCGTATCGCAGGCTGAGCATATCCGCAACGCACAGCGCCGCAACGCTGTCGAGCACCGGGCATATCCTGCGGATTATCGCCGGGTCATGCCGCCCGTGGATGCTCAGCTGAGTATTTTCGTTTTTTATAAAGTCAACCGTGTCCTGCTGCTGCGCAATGGACGGCGTCGGCTTAACGGCGCAGCGGAAAATGATCGGCATGCCGTTTGTTATGCCGCCGTTAATACCGCCGTTATTGTTCGTTGTCGTGACTATCCTGCCGCCGGATACTCTCAGTGGGTCGTTGCACTCGCTGCCCCTCATATCCGCAACGGCAAAGCCTGCGCCGAATTCTATTCCCTTGACGCCGCCGAGGCTGAACACCGCGTGGGAGATCACGCTCTCGACGCTGTCAAACCACGGCTCGCCGACTCCTGCCGGAACGCCGCATATGACGGTTTCCGTAACTCCGCCGACGCTGTCGGCTTCTTCGCGCGCTTTCAAAATGCGCTGCGCCATTTCCTCGCCGCGCGCATCGTCGAGCACGGGGAAGCTTTTTGCGTTGAGCGATTTTATATCGCTTTCAATGTCGCCGAGCTTTCTGTCCGAAACGCCGGCGCACTTTGCGATGTGCGTTGCAAGGCTTATGCCTATGCCCTCGAGCGCCGGGATGATAACGCCGCCTGCCGCAACGAGCGCCGCGGTTATCCTGCCGGAAAAATGTCCGCCGCCGCGATAGTCCTCAAAGCCGTGATACTTGCAGTAGGCCGAAAAATCGGCATGCGCCGGGCGCGCCGGGCCGTAGTTATAGTCGCGGCTTCTGGTGTTCTCGTTTGGGATGACTATGGTCAGCGGAGTGCCGGTCGTTCTGCCGCCAAACACGCCGCTTATGATCTTAAACTCGTCCTTTTCCTGCCGGGGCGTATCCAGCGACGAGGACGGGCGGCGGCGCGTGAGCTGCCGCGCAATGAAGTCCTCATCGACCTTTATTCCCGGTGCGAGTCCGTCTATCACGCATCCGACCGCCGCACCGTGGCTTTCGCCGAATATCGTCAGGCAAACGCTCTGACCGAAGCTGTTTTTCATCCTTAGCCCTCCAAACGCGAGAGTATCTCGTCGGCGCTCATGCGGCAAAGGCGGAACGATCCGATCTCGTCAACGATCACCGCCGCAATGCCGTCGGAGGCCATTTTCTTATCGTGCTTCAAAAACGGCATAAGCTCCTCGGCGCTCTGCCCTATCTTTGAAGGCAGGCCGTATTTTTCAAGCACCGACTTTATCCGCGCCGCGGCATTATCTCCGCTCATCGGGATCATGCCGAGCGCAACGCACTCGCCGTGCAGGAGCTTTCCTGCGTTGAAGCTCTCGACCGCGTGGCCGATCGTGTGGCCGAAGTTTAGCACCTTTCGCAGTCCCGTCTCACGCGGATCCTGCTCAACAACGTTCTTTTTTATCATCAGCGCGCGGTAAATGATCTGCGGAAGATCGGCCGTGAGGTCTGCGCTGTTTTCGATAAGCTCAAACAGCTCGGCGTCATTCGTCGCCGCCATTTTTATCGCCTCGGCAAGACCTGCCATGAGCTGGCGGCGCGAAAGCGTTTCGAGCACCTCGGGGTCTATGATGACCTTTTTTGGCTGGTAAAACGCGCCGACGATGTTTTTAACGCCCCCGAAATCTATCGCCGTTTTTCCGCCGATTGAGGAATCGACCTGCGACAGAAGCGTTGTCGGAATATTATAAAAATCCACGCCGCGCATGTAGCAGGATGCTGCAAAGCCGCTCAGGTCGCCTACGACGCCGCCGCCGACGGCAACAACGCAGTCGCCTCTTGTAAACGACTTATCGAGCATCTCGGACAAAAGGTGCCGGAGTTCGTCAAAGCACTTGCTCTGCTCGCCCTGCGGTATGGTGACGATCACCGCCTCGCCGCACTGCGCGGCAACGGTCTCGGCGTACTGCGCCGGAACTCCGCTGTCGGTGACGACGAGCACGCGGCGGTTCAGGTTCAAGAGCTCACCGGCCTTTTTAATTGCGCCCGGCTCGAGCACGATGTCATAATTCCATGTATCGGTCTTTACGGGGACGATCATATCTGTCACTCTCCGATTTTAAGATTTGAGTAGTAGGTTCCGACGAGCTTGAGCTTTGCGCAGATAGCCGACAGCTCGCGGAGCATATCCTGTCCGTTTTCGTTGTTTATGTTTCCCTCGGCCTCGATGTAGAAGAAGTAGTTCCACTGCAGGTCCTTCATCGGACGCGAGCGCAGGTTGCGCATATTAAAGCCGTGCGAGCCGATGATGTTGAGCATCTGTGCAAGCGAGCCGGCCTCGTTTTTGACGGTGAACACGAGGATGAAGTTCTCCTCGGCGCGGCTCGACATTGAAGCCGGCCTGTTCTGTGCACGGGAGAGCGCCGCAAAGCGCGTTGTGTTTATTTTGCTGTCGTTAATGACCTTATCAATAATATCGAGCTCGAAAATTTTGCTCGTCTCATCCGAGGCTATGGCGGCAACCGTTGCGTCGTTTTTCTCCTTGACGTACTGCGCGGCAAGCGCCGTGTTTGAAAACGTCTCGGTCTCGAAACCGTGCGCGCGGATGTACTCGCCGCACTGCTCAAGCGCCTGCGGATGGCTTATAACAGTCTTTATGCTGTCTAGCGACGCGCCTTCTACGCCGAGCAGATTGTGCTCTATCGGAAGATCGACGACCTGGTTTACGAACAGGTCGCCCGAGAAGATAAGATCCATGACCGTTCCGACCTCGCCGGCTGCGCTGTTTTCAAGCGGCAGCACCACGCAGTCATACTCGCCGCGCTCGACCGCGCGATATGCGTCGCCGAAATCGGAATACGGGATAAGCTCGGCCTCCGGGAACATGCGCTTTGCCGCCATGTAGGCAAACGCACCCTCAACGCCGCAATAGGTAACGCGCATGCCGTTTAAAAGCTTCGACTGATACTCGCAGGAGAGATCTATCGTCTTTCTGAGAAACTGCACATAATACGACTCGATATCCGCGTTCTCAATAAGCTTGCGGTCGCGGTCTATAAGCTCCTTTTCGCGTACCTCGTCCTTAATGGACAGCCCGTGCCGCTTTTTATATTCGGCTATTACGGACGCTGCCTGCATGCGCTGCTCAAAAAGCTTTGCCATTTCGGCGTCTATGCGGCTTATCTCGTTTCTGGAAGTCTCAAGTTCGTTCATATCGCTACCTCTGTCTATTCAATAAAAATATGCGGCCCCTTTGCAAAGGAACCGCATTCAATGACAATTATTCGCCGCCGAAACGGCTTTTATGCGTGCATTGTTACGTCCTTTGCCAGGCGGTGCTGCGCCAGCCATAATAAAAAACGCAGTACGAATAAAATCGTACTGCGTCAAAAGACATGGATGCACTGCGGACAGACTCAGACACGGAACAATTGCCGATCGTTGTGCAGCGTGCAGTCATTTCCGTATCCTCGCTTTCCTGATTTATTAACGAATAAATTATACTCACACCCGGCGGCCTTGTCAATTGCCGCTTTTGAACAAAATTCTATGCGTCCCGGCAGATGGTTTTAGTAAATATCGGGGCAGTTTCGAAAACTGCTCGTCGTGCTGGGTGCATTTCCCCAAGCTTCTTTGGGCAGCATGGGCGCATTTTGGCCGCTCAAATCGGTTTAACCCCACAGGGCGGTGAGCATCGGTATTATCTGCTTCTTGCGGCTCATTACGCCGGGCAGGAAGATCATGTTATCCTTGGGTTCGGCGGAGAAGGCGCGGCGGATGGTATCGTCGCTGCCGATGTAGAGAAGCCGGGTGCCCTCGAGAAGAACGTCGGTGAGCATGAGGATGACGATGTCGTAGCCGTGATCTGATTTCATGCGGCGCATCTCACTGAGGAATTCCTCGCGGCGCTCGAGCATTTTCGCCGAGTCAAGAGTCGTGATCTGACCGACGCCGAGTATCTGTCCGGAGAGGTGGAACTCCTTGAAGTCAGAGCGGATAAGCTCAGATACGGGCTTTGTGTCGGACGAGCCGGAAAACAGCTCCTTTCCCAGGGCCTCAAGCGAAACGTTTGCAATGCGCGCCATACGCTCGGCAAGCGCGGTATCACGCTTCGTGCAGGTCGGGGATTTGAACATGACGGTGTCGGACAGTATGGCCGCCGCCATAAGCCCGGCCATTGCCGGCGAAGGCATTACGCCGTGCTCCTGATACATGCCGCAGATGATTGTCGTCGTGCTGCCTACAGGCTCGTTGCGCATGCGGATAGGCTGCGCGGTCTGGATGTCGGCAAGGCGGTGGTGATCTATTATCTCCAGTATCTCGGCCTGCTCAAGACCGGCTACCGCCTGCGATTTTTCGTTGTGGTCAACGAGCACAACGCGCTTTCTGCGCGGACGCAGCAGGTGATATCTTGACAATGTGCCGACGACCTTTTCGTTTTCGTCGAGCACGGGGTAGCAGCGATAGCGGCTTTTGAGAACTTCCTCGCGGACATCGTCGATGTAGTCGCTCAAATGGAAGCATATCGTATCCTCGGTGTGGCACGGGCGCGAGATAGGTATCGCCTGATAGATGAGCTTTGCAACGCGCGCAGCGTCAAAGGGCGTGGATACGATGCAGGTCTTGCCCGCGTTTTCAAGCCACTGCTTTTTTGCCTCTGTCTGGCACAGCACAAGGCAGTTCACGCCGAGCTTGAGCGCACGCTCGACCATGTCGGGCTGATCACCGCACAGCACGATGCTGTCGGGGTCGTTGAACAGAAGCGTATCGCAGCTCTGCGGCAGCGCAATGACGACGTTGCCGGCGATGCAGTCGAAAAGCTCGGCATCCTCATTGAGTATCTTGCCCTCGAGCACGCTCAGCACATTGTAAAGCGGAACATCGTCTATATGCGGATCTATTATGGTCAGCAGGCTGTACGACGCGATATCGCCGGCCGAGAGAGTGCCGTGCAGGGTGCCGTCCTCGTTTATGACGGGAATGACGGACACCTTCTGCTCGCGCATCATGCGCCAGGCTCGGTTCATCGTGACCGAGGAGTTCAGCGCAGGGGGCGTATCGAAATCAAGGTCGCGCACCTGCGTGCGCACGTCGTTTATCTGGCGCGGCGGCTCAAAGCCGAATTTATCGAGCATGCGCTGAGTCTCGTCGCTTATATGTCCAAGGCAGGCCGCAGTGTATTCTCTGTCGCCGAGGGCGTTGCGAAGCGCCGCATAGCTCATCGCCGCGACGATCGAATCGGTATCCGGATTACGGTGGCCTACCACAAAAATTTCGTTCATTATTCTTTCCTCCGCTCTTGGATTCTTCACAATTATAGTATGTGATTTTTAAATGTCAACAGAAAAAGCTGCATCTTAACAGATGCAGCTCAGCCTGTCGAAAAAGGTCACCGCAAGGTGGTCTTTTTCTCGTAAAACAGGGAGA
>ERZ780157.932-NODE-932-length-33804-cov-3.525793_pt1 | contig 33804 bp, 50 predicted proteins | sample MGYA00511169_ERZ780157 | MGnify/ENA primary metagenome ERZ780157 (study PRJEB29588, sample SAMEA1965149) | human gut metagenome | biome: human gut; feature: human-associated habitat; material: faeces | place: Denmark | collected 2008/2010 ...
TTCCCCGCCATTCCGCTGTTCGTGACGCAGCCGCACTACCCGCTGTCGATCACGCCGCTTCCCGCGGGAGTGAAGGTGATTCCGCGGACGGACGGCACGACGGGGTACTGGATCGCGGGCGTGTTCGAGGAGGAGGGAACATTCGACATCATGGTGACGGCGAAGAATCCCCGCGGGACGGATTCGTTGAAACTCCACATGGTGGTGATGCGTGGGTGTTGGAGAGGGGATTGAGGGGTAGCGAAGGTGCCGCAGCGCAATCAGTTGTTGGCGATCGACAACGGATCGGGCAGCGAGGAGTACGAGGTGTTGTGTGGGAGCGAGGTGTTGCTGAGGCGGCGCGACTACGTGGAGCGCGAGAACCGCGTGTACATCTCGGACTACACGCGCGACGAGTGTTACGTGAAGATTTGTCTGTGGTGGTGTTGAGTGACCGCTAGCCGCAACACGCAGCAGGAGTACTCGCTCTTTCTCTTCGTCAACTCCATCGATCTCGTGTTCTCCTACCGGTACTCCACGCTCCACGCCTGTCTCACGCAGTCCTTCATCGTCAATGAACTCACCACCGCCGACACGCTCTGGCAGTACACCGTCTCGCAGTACGAACTGCCCCCGCAGTGGAAGGAGCTGGACTTCGACGTGTCGCAGTGGTCCTGGAAACGGGACACCTTCCCGCTCTACCAGAACGACGCCGTGCTCTATCTCCGCAAGTCCTTCGACGTTGGGGTGCCCCCCGTTTTTCACTCGTAGTTCATCTGGTTCGAGTCCTCGCTGATCATTCACATCTCCCTCCTCTGTCGCGAGGGACTCATATTCTACATCAACGGCGTCGAGGCCGGGCGTTTCAACATGGGGTACAAAAACTCCCTCCCTTCGGCGACACATCTGTCGTCGTCCCCGCTGCTCCACACCATTTCCCTCTCTTCGTCCTTCATGCGAAACGGCACCAACCTGTTTGCCGCGGAAATCCACCGGCACTGTTACTCCCTCACCAAGATCGAGTTCTTCGTAAACGCCCAGATTTTTGGCACTCCGCTGATTCGCCAGATCAACCCGTTTCCCGTGGTCGCCACATCGCGCGACGTTTCTTTTCCCTCCCTCTTTCACTTGTAGTACGCGCACGCTCCCATCATTCTGAACAACTACGATAATACCTTCTATTTCTGGAGTGGCAAAAACAACGACTATATTGTGTACAACCTGGCGCTCCAGCACCAGGACTACGCGAACGTCCTCAGCGTGACGCGCTCCTCCAATTGCTTCCCGTACCGCGTGCGCGTGTGGGGTCTGATGACGGACTACGAAATCGGGGGTATTTTGGAGTCGACCGAGATCCCGCTGTTGGACAAGGTGGTAAGTTCGTGGGAACATGTGAAGCGAATGGACTTCAAGATGGAGGGACAGTACATCGGTTACCGCGGTTATCGGATCACGCTGTCGAAGGGCGTCTCGGGCGCGAATTGTGTTCACTTGGAGGGAATTGACTTCTTGACGACGAAACGCCTGCACTGCATGTTCGAGGGCAACGAGGTGGAGATCGGCGATGTGGTGCGCACGAGTTGTGGTGCGGAGGAAATGGGAGTGCGCGCGCAGGAGTGCATCCGCACGAACACGGGAGCCCAGCTGTCCGCCGTCGTGTCGTACTGTCGTGAGGCGTGTGTGGTGGGAGTGAGTTCGTAGGTGCCTTCCAGCCGCCTCGCAACCACGCGATGCTGTGGCTGACGGTGGTGCTGACGAGTCTGTCCATCCACTACGAGCCGGAGACGCGGACGCTGGTGGAGACGGCGGTGCAGGACTACCTGCAGCTGAAGCCGCCGAGCGTGAGCACGTACTACGTGTACGCGAAGAAGGGCAGCGAGCTGTTCTACCACGAGGAGTTGTACATCGAGGTGACGGTGCCGCTGCTGCTGAGCAACGCCACCTACGCGCGGGCGATCAAGGAGAAGGAGCAGATGGAGAAGGCCATCGGCAAGGTGCTGAACCGCGAGGCGGTGGTGAAGATTACGGACGTGGGGTTTAAGGTGGACAGGCGCGTGCTGAACGTGGTGGTGGTGGTGGTGCCCGTGACGCTGGTGTTGCTTGTTTGCTGTTTTTCCGTTCTTTTTGCGCAGAGGAAGAGGAAAGAGAATCTGGAGAACATGTGGCTGTTAGCGTAGTGGTGTTTGTTACAAAGAGGACAGTGAGCTACTGTAGGTAAGATACCATAACTGTTGTTCATGCCGACGTACTGCTTGAAGCTCTCCGCATCTACGCCTCACCGCGTCTTCGCTGCCCTACTCAGCACGTTCAGATACCCGATGTCCACGAAGCACTCGTGAAGGGAGAGGTGTTTGATCAATGGAATGTCTGCCGCTCACACCACGCGTTTTCTCCTACTCTGCAGCGTCACCACGCCGAACGAGTTGAAGTTGTGTTGTCCCGTCGTCTTGAGGGTTTGAATCGCGGGCAAATCTATGCCTCACACAACACTTCAACTGCCACCTTTGATCATGCAGGTACTGTTGCGGAGAGACGACAACAGACCCACCACCTCCTTGCCAGAAATCTTCTTGTTTCCGTCCAGCGCGTGCTCTCCGATCAACAACGTTTCCAACTCAGGCAAATCTGTCCGTGAAGCCCACACACGAAACGCACCATCGATCACAAGAGTTTCTAAGTGCGAGAAGACGTATCCTCCAAGCTGAATGCGTTTCAGCAAGGGGAAGCCAATGATGCGAACACGCCTGCAGTACTTGAAGCACATCGCGTAGTCCTCCGACTCGCCGATGGTGAGTGCGGTCAGACGCGGCAGATCTATGGATAAGGGACGGCGGGTTGGGGTACCCCTCATAACTAAATTGACGTAGTACTCGAAGGAGTGGTTCCCGATCGTGATGGACTCCAACATGGGAAGATCCACCAGACGGAAGCTGGTCTCCTCGTTCGCGTGCTTGCTGCTAAAAGAATAATGACCGACTCGGAGGTGGTGGAGTCGTGTGTGCTTCTCGATGCAGAATGTCGGCACATCGGCGCAGCAGTAGTCTCCGATGACCAACTCCTCCATCAGAGAGTGCAGATCGCTCAGAACCAGACTGCTGGAAGGAATGGTCACCGTCTGGTAGTTGTTGGTGTCATTGATCCAGTCGCCTTCGTACACGAGTTTGCTGTTCCGGTCGTACAGCTCGCCCATTCCCCAACGCTTTCCCTCGCAAATCAGACCTCTATAGTACACGGTATCCGTCGTCATCAGCTCGTGGAAGAGCAAGCCGTAGCACACGGCCGTGTCCTGGATACGGAACCCCTCGTACAATTTGGAGTTGTCCTGGTCGTAGTACACGCCCCAACCGAAGGGAACTCCGTCAAGCGTATCTCCCTCCCAGCGCTTTCCGTCTTCCGTGAGATCGATAATGTCCCACTCCAGTTTTGAAATGTCCTCCAGCGATTTCACAATCCCCTTCTCCACTTCACACACGCACTTCAGGACCTTCTTGTGGAAGTCAGCCACAACGACCCTTCCGTTGATGGATCCCTTCTCCCAATGGACTTGGGTGACCGTATACTGAGGCAAAAAGACAATTCCGTAGCCATCCGGAGCCCCGTCCTTCAACATGCAGTACCGCTTTCCCGCGCCCAGGTCGATCGCCTCTCCAACTGCATACGGGGAGACCGCCATCAGCCCCACCGTAGTTCTCCGTCTGATCTTTCGCCTCAGTTTCTGGAGGAGCCGTTTCCAGAAGCCCATCTTTTCTTTACGAGAAATGAGCAATTGCGTTTCACAAAAGGGTCATTCGGGACACGTACGGCTATATCCTCTGTACACGGGTCTCCTTTTGACATAGAACAGCTGGGAATGCGATGACCATGTCGTAAGAAGTGGACACAACGAGTTGCTAGGTGAAGGCACAGATTGCCGATTGGATTCGTGATTTGGGATATTTCGCTTCATAAAGTGAATAATGAGATCATTTCTCACCACTTGCGGTATTGAAACACCTCCTTCCCTTCATGGCGACAAGTCCATTCCATTCACTGATCCATGAAGTTGAAATGCATGCAGAACGAACTGCGCGTGTTCCCCTTGCCAATCACACAATCCCTTGCTTCTCTCGGAATTCATGTCCATATCCAACCCGATTCCAATCTACAAAGAGCACTTGGGATGCTGCATCGATACGGTTGATGCCTGCTGCTTACTGAAGGACAGTGACTTTCAATGCATCATTTGATTATCCTAGGCGGACTCACTTCCTTCGTGGTCGTCAATTCTCATTCTGGCAGCGTTTTCCCTGATGAGCCGTTTTACTTCTAGAAATCGTGTCAACACATGTTTTGCGTTGCAAATGGAGAATCGAGGGACCATTTCGACATTGCGTCAGCGGAGCCCTACTTCCTTCCGGAGGTGGCAACCACGTCCGAAATGATGGCCGATCGGCAACGCACGTGCATTTTATCGGGACTGACAGACGGACGAGTCGTCCTAAGCTCCTTCACAAATGACGCGGTGGATCATAACGAGTACCAGTTTGACCACCACTGTCCGGTTTCGTCCATCTCGTGCAACAAGTACAATGGACTGGTGCGTAAAGGGTGGTCGCGTGATGTGTAGCTGAATGTCTCCTTTGAGGACAACACGATCGTCCAGCAGCGTATTCCTCACAACGGGGCGTGATCACTAGAGGACGAAGAGAAACACACAGAATTCACGCCCGATTATGGGTGCACGCGCTTGCTTTCAGTCGCACCGAACCAGCTGATGGTTCTGTCGACGGTGACAAGTCACTCGCTCTGCCTCTACGAGAATCAGCGGGCTGTGCTCAGCATTCCCTGTCCGCGGGAACACTCCTATTTCTCGTGCATTGCATCAACTCCCTATGCAACGGTTTGGCTGCACGGAAGACGTGAGCTGTAGAACGAGATTGTGGTGGGCTGCAGCGACGGCTGGGTCATGGGCTACGATTTGAAACAGACGACGTCCCCTCTTTTCTCGTATCGCGCGCATTCCTCGTTGAGTGAGATCATCGCTCCCACTTCACCAGTAGTCCCCAAACTGTGCTATGTGAACGAGCCTTATCCCTCCATTTTCAGCTGCTCGTTGGATGGCTCCCTGTTCCAGCGAACCCATACCGGGGAGGAGCGCGAGATTCTCTGCGACCGCACTTGCCTAGCCAGCTGTAGCGTGGAGAGCAACATGGGCATAGTGGGCACGGGGGGTCAGAGTGGCAATCTTCTTGTGGCACGCTACGTGTTGTGTGTTTGTTGTAAGGAGCGTGTGGCAGGAAAGAAACACAATTGCTGACATCCGATCACATGCCAAAAGAAGTCCCGAAAACGGTTGGAGATGAAAACGGTGTTTTTCTCATTATCGATTGCGCGTTCATGGAATCTGCTAATCAACAGGAGAGCAGCAGCGTGAAGCCAGAGGAGCCCGTGATTGCAACGGAAGAAAAGGCAGTGGAGCCCGTGTTAGCGACCTCGACTCAGGAAACGGGAAAGGATGAAACCAATCAAACTGAACAAAAGGAACAACACGTGCTATCCGTATCTCCTCCGAGTCGTGCTGGTACTGGTTGCGATTGCGTATCTTGACGCTTTTAGAGAAGATTGCTGATCCCGAAAGGAGGTCGGTTGAGTTTGTGTCGAATGGACTCACCGGTTGCCACGTGGAGGATGTTTTGGAGGAGCATCTCTCCAGTTTTGTGAATTCAAAGAAGCAGGTGATTATTCTTACGCTCGCCGGTAAGCCTGTTTACTCGTATGGACGAAACGAGGACGATCTTCCGAGTTTGGTCATTCCTGCGTTGTTAGACGTAGATATCACGGGAATCATTCAGGCCATCGATGCCAACTTCACTGTGATGGGAGAGACCCTGAAGTAGTCGCTCCCTCATCTCTTCATCCTAGATACATCGAAACAAAGACCGGGTTCTTTGTTTTCGAAAAGATCTCCTCTTTGCTCTTCTTCTGCTATGCCCCGAAGGAGGGAACGACGGTGCTGCTGATTCGCGAGGAATTCCAGCTGTTGTACCAGCAGATCATCATGCTGCTGTCGATGACCGCCATGAACACTCTGGAGAAGAAGCGCAACTACGACATTTGCGAGCTGCTGGGAAGTAGTTGTGACTTGTCATGTGCATCGTAGATTCCGTGAACCACCTCACGACCATCATCAACGAGAACGAAATCAGTCTGTACTACCTCTTCCGCTGCTACCAGCCGCTGATGATTCAATCCTCTCTTCGCAACCAATTGCGCGATTTGCTGATTAGCATGAAACGCCCCGACACCGTGTAACTGTCTTTCGTTCCTTTGAGAGTAGCTATGCGGGAATCGGGATCAACAGCTGCGTGGCGATCTGTCTCCAGAACAAGCAATTCCCTCTTCAGCCAATCAGTAATTGTGTTCCGTGTCTTTCATGACCAGATCAAGTGCTGATTCAGGCCATGATCACCAAGACGGTGGCGAACCGTTCTTCTGAGGGCTGGATTCCGATTTGTGTCACGGATGTCAAAAACGACGCGTTTTTGCACCTGTATGTGGGATTCGTCACGGAGGAGATGTACGTGTATTTCATCACAACGGCGAACGATCCTGATGTGTTTGGAGTATACAGCGCGATGAAGGACCGCGTGTACAATGTGATGCTGATGGAGGCAATTCACGGTTAGTTGCTGATGCAGTCCGACCGTTTGATTGACCTGTACTCGGCGTACAATTCGTCGATTTCGATCCAGGGTTTGAGCTGGTGTGCCGTTTTAGTGTCAGATGTTGGAATTCCCGATTTGATCCACTTTGTGTACAAGAACGAGATGAACCAGATCGTGATTCCGCGCATGGACGACAGGATATACGACTACCGGGACTACCAGAAGTAGGTGCGGGGAATGAAATGAAGGGTAGTCTGATGAAGCAGTATCAGATGATCTACTCCTACATGATGAAGAACGATGTACAGGTTCTTCCGCTTTCATTATGGAATAGCTTAACGAGTACTACAAGTCGAATCCGGACTTTGTGGTGCATGCGTCGCGACTGGGTTCTTCCGTGTTTATTATATCCTTTTGCTTTGCTCTCTGCATTTCCTTAATCGAACCTCGTTTTCAGCCCCTACCTGAAGATCGGAGATGTGACGCGGACAAAGAAGACCGTTGCGGAGTGGCTGTTCAAGAAGAAGGACCTCATGATCCAGCCGCAGCAATGCTATTGGTGATGTGTTTGTTAGAGCATGAGAACAAACAATGCGCTACGGTTTGACTCGGAAGGGAAGGTCTTCGTTTATGCTGCAACTCAGAAGGCGGAGGAAGTCCGTGTTCACATTCCTGCCCCCGTCAATCACGGTAATGCCTCTGAACGACTGGAGAGGGGAGGAATGGAAGCTACGCGTCATTCCCTTCAACAGCGGCTACACAACGCGCGCGCTTCGTTGCGTACACACGTAATCGACCAGCGATTTGTATTTCAGCAAATCCGTTCCCACGATCACGATGATTCCGTCGTGCGGCAACAGGTCGAGTGCCTACCGCGTTAAGCAACACACTTCATCGCAAAAGGATATCCTTCGAATCATCATTTCCTTCACCTCGCAATCGATGATCAACACCTGATACTGCTTCTCCTGGTAGCTCCAGTTCTTCTCCTCGTCTCCACTGTACAGCGACTGGCGCACAAACGGAGAATAATCGAAGGACCACTTTTTGTTCCCCTTGTGAAACTCTCTACAGAATCACTCCCATTCCCGGATTCCACAAAATCGGAACAAATCGGTTCCCCGAAGTCGTCGCGATGCCAAACCGCTTGTTTCTCACGACCTCGTCGTAATGCACGTAGGTTCCGTAACTGCAGCTGTTCTGCACCGACCCGCGTCCTCTCCCCTCGCCCAAATACATGCAGCTCTTCTGTTTCACCAGCTCTTGCAACATGCACAATTCGGATGGAGCGTGTGAATCTGCAAACCCACCAACATGTTCGAGTTGATACTGGAGATTTGCATTCAGATCTACGCTAAAGCAGCGCCACAAGAGCTACACAACCGATAATCTGCAGCATTGGTTGAAATGTCGAACAGCTTGCCCGCTTCGTACAGGCGCAGCCAATCGTTGAAGAATTTCGATAGATAGAGACGATTCGCCGCGTACACGCTGTACTTGCGGAGATTACCGTTGTATGCCGAGTAAACCGGACGGCGGTCACGCTGGTGAATGCAGGGCACTACGCTAACACGAAAGGAGGAATGCGGGTACAACTGAAGGACAGATCGACGATCTCCACATTGTTGAGGCTGTGCACGTAGCTGAACAGGAAGGAGTCGAAGAGCGGGATGCCGTAGCCGAGAGGGTATATTTTGGTGAAGTCGATCGAGAAGGTGCGGAAGATGAAGTAATCCTACAATCACACTCCCCTCTCAACACTACCATTCGCGAGGGCGCATACAACGGGCTAGATGTGTACGTTCCCATCACAAACTGATCGTACTGCTCTCGCGTGGTGAGCGGGGAGGGCGGTGATTGCGCGTTGATTCTCCGTCCCGTCAGGAGAACGCGCTCGCTCAGCACGCCACGCACTTGCAAGTCATCCACAACGTGCAAAACGTCCATGATGTTCAAACCCAACAGCACATCCGCATTCATGATGGCGGTGAACTTGCAGCTCACTCCGTAATTCCGCATCAACACGTCGAGCGGCTGAAGCATGCTGCGTAGCGACGCCGATCCGTGCTTATGCCTCCTACGCGTCAATGATCATCGCCATGCGCACATCATCTTGTTCGTGCAGAAAACGCGATTCCACACTTCGGGGCGGTTACAGATGTCATAGTCGTCGCGATTATTGACAACAACGGGAAGAACACGCTGATCGAGCAATTCGAAGAACTTGAGCGTGTTGTTCCCGATAACGTAATCCGTCGTGTCCTACAGATGAGCGCAGTGCGACAGACGCACGTTCGAGGGCCGGAAGGAGAGAATGGCGCACAATTCGTAGCTTTTTCTGGCAAACGCTTGGATGTTGTTGTTCTTGATGTAGTAGTCCGCAGGCGTGTTGCTGAAGGAGTCCTCCGCCGGCGGTGGAGAGAGATGGAAGGTGTTCTGGAAGCGGGGAGGAAGTGATGATGATGATTGCTGGGAGAGCGGGGCTGGTTGGGAGAATGAAGTTACGGGTTGTGGCTGGGAGAATGAAGTTACGGGTTGTGGTTGGGAGAATGGAATGACGGGCTGTGGCTGAGCGAAGAACTGCTTTGGAGCGAAAAGGGAAGAATCAAAAACAGGACGCTGCGTCGCTCGGTAGCTCTCCTGGGACTCTACATTTCTATTCGATTGGACTGGAGTCTGCGTCGGAGCGGGAGTCACAACCCTGGCGTTGGCCATCTCTACAGCGTGATGTCGCTCTGCGAGTCGTACCACGTCTCTTTGCAGCTCGAATCAGTTCAGAATAATCAATATTCTGCGTGTGGTCACTTTTCGGAAGTGACTCCTTCTCCATGCGTAATGGAGGCGGGATCGCGGCGTTCCCTACAGTCAAGGGTGCTTTTGTCGGTGGAACGTGCAGATCCCTCTTCATCGTCTCCTGCGCTGTTTTGGACAGTCTCGAACGCAGGAGCTGCTCTATCAAGTCGTCATCTCTCTGCTTCGATAGCAGTTGCTCTGCCGACTTCTTTTGCCGATCTGAAATGGAGCGGCGATGATCCTCACGAAACGACACGTCTGACAAACTGGACTTGCTTTCCGTATTCAGCGAGTTCCTTATCCGGTTCTTCCACAGTCTCTTGTCCAAACTGCCGCTTGAAAGGGGGTTTCCTCTTCCTTTCTGGACGTTTTGATTGATGGAGCCGTTACTAATAGATAGAAGAAGCTAGAATGAAGAAGGAGGAGGAGAGGGTACCATTTCACCAATAACGACGATAGCACAGAGAACAGCGATGAGGATGCATTTGACGTTTATGTTCATGAAAGGAGGTGGGTGGGAAGAGAATGATGCGATTGTGTTGCTGTGAATGGAGAGAGTGAGTGAAAGAAACAGGGCAGGATACAATGATGGGAGCGGTTATGGGAAGTGTTTTCTTCTAATGGGTGAGGGAAGGAGGAAGGAGGTACGGGTCGATTCCAAGGATAGTCGGGGGAAGGGTCGCTGAGGAGGGTGATTTCTTTATTGCAGATGGAGAAGAAGAGGGGGAGGAAGAGGTTTAGGAGGAAGGCGATGAGGGACAGTAGAAACCATACATATAGTACACCAACGAATTCATCAGATACCCTCCAATCACAGGAAATAATCAAAACAAAATAGAGGGGTTCACTAGAAATGAATGAGGAAAACAACGATTACATGAGAAGACACAGAGCGCGTCCAATGTAGGTGAAGAGAAACCGGCACTTGGGACGAAGCCACGCATCCAATCCTTTGATATGCAACTCGTAGAGGAGAAGAGGGAGAGAAGTAATGCACCCGATAACGGATACAATGCAAGCAAAATCATAAGAGTAGCGGTCTATCTGGAGTACAACATAGAATAACAGAAGTGTGAAATACACAATCGACAGTGTGTAAACCACCACATTGATCCATGAAAGCGCGAATCGAAGCCGTTGATCTCTCTCTTCATTCCGTTCTGTTCTCTTCCACCCTTCTCTCAACTCATCCATCTTCTCGAACAATCCAGCGTTCTCCATCTTCACCACACGCACACTCATCAGAGACGCCCTCAGCGACAGCGAGGACAGTTGCGGCATGTCCACTGCCGTGATCATCATCACATTTCTCAACGCCTTCATGGACCCGTTGATCTCAACCAACGAGGGCAAGTCTATTCATTACCCACTCACTTCATTCCAACTCCGCAGAACCAGGGAATTCCTCTTTCCCTCTTCGCCTCTGAACGTGTCCTTTCCCATATCCACCTTCTTCAACGCCTTCAAATCTACCCCTTATTCCATGCAAGAACGCTCACTCTCAAATACCGTGTTCTTGCAGTTCACAAAACACCCATCGCCAATACTCACCTCCTCCACACCACAGTCCTTCATCACAAACTCGTTCCAGTTCACACAACTGCCATCCCCAATCGCCACACGCTTCAGCTTCTCACACCCACTCACCTCAAACCGACAGTTCATCTCCCTTCTACAGCAAGTCACTCCAATCTCCACCTTCTCCAAGCACTTGAACCCGTCAATCACCAATCCCTTCAGTTGCTGGAGACAGTTATCGCCCACAACAACCACTCTCAGAGACGGGAACATATTCAGGTTCCACCGGTTGATGTCGGGATCGTTGCACACGTTCGCCTTCATCAGAATCACCTCCGTGCTCTGATTCTTGATGTAGAAGTCATCGTCTTTGTTGATCCGCTGCGTCAGACCCGTCACCTCACGCTGAGGCGCCACACGCACAGGCGCCTTCTCTTCAGGCGTGTTGATCCTTGTCATGGCGACCACGTTTTCAGAAAGCGTGGCTGGAGCGACGGCAACACTGCCCACCTTCTCCGCCAACTGGAGTAACAGAGAGGAATTGCCCTTGTTCGTGATGCGCTCCACTGCGTCCTTCACGAACGGGTGCTACTCCTAACCCATCACAACAACACTCACCTTCAATAACTCCTCCACTGACGCCCTCTCATTCACGTCCTTCACCAAACACTTGCTTACGAAATCCACCAGGTCACTCGACCACTGCGACGAGGACAGCGAGGGCGACGGCTTGGTGATCACGCGATTCATCACCATCGCCGACGAGCAGTCTGCGAACGGGTTCTTGCCCTCAGCCATCTCGATCACGCTGATGCCCAGCGCCCACACATCGCTCTTCAACACAGCACCGCTCTCGTACACCTCCGGTCCCATGTACAGCGAGGTGCCACAAACCGTCTGTCGTCTGGAGCACGAGTGGTCCAGCTGGACAGCCAACCCGAAGTCACCCAATTTGATCACACCCTGCTCCGAAATGAACAGATTGTCTGGCTTGATGTCCTATACCTCACTCTTCGATTCAGAACCCACGCGGTGGATGACGTTTCGGTTGTGGAGGTAGCCCAGACCCAACAGACAGCAACTCACCACCTCACGCAACTCGTCCTCGCTCAACCGATTCCCACTCCTCAAATACGCTTGGAGAGAGCCACAGTGACAGTACTCCATCACTATCTAATCGTCATTCTGTTAAGCAGCAACATTCCCACAACTCTCCCTCCCTCTGAAGCACGTCGTTGTATCGCACGATGAAGCGCGACACGCAACTCTTCAACATCCTCGTCTCGTTCTCGATTTGCTCCGAACCCGCAGCAAGCTTCACCTTCTTGATCGCCACCAGGTCCTTGGAAGTGGAATCCAGAGCCACGTACACCTCGCCGAAGCCACTGCACCTTACACACGGACGAAAACCAATACCCTTCTCCAAGCTTGCTTCTGATCTCGTAGTTGTCTTTTGAAACACTGCTCATTCGCAATTCTGCCGAATAAAAGGAAAACTGGGGAATAGCGAGTGTAATGTTGGCGTTATTTCCTGCGCATCGCATTACCTAGACTCGAATCTCGCTCGTTTCACAATCGTTGCATTCCTTTCTGACAAAAGAAACGATTTCCAGTCTTATGGCGAGAAGTGGGGTAATAGCATCTGCAGTCGCATTTTACCGCTTGTATGATTACATAGAAGCAATTACACTGCGATTTCCCGACAATCATACCAAATCAACCATCCCGATCCTTTTCAATCTCATTCAACGTGATTCGTCTTCTCTACTACAATCAAATACATTCCAATAATGAAATCCACTCATCATCACAAATGACTGACAAGAAGAAGCACCCACCCCTTCACGCTCCACCCCTCCCCTTTCACTCCTCACTCCCTCCTCCACTCCCACACTCACCCCCCACATTCCCATCCACGTCACACAGAACCAAACAACGCATTCCACGCCCATTGAAAGCAATAGCAATGCGCTCTGGTACATGCATCTCCGTTGGACTCGGAATCGTCTTCGGTTTGATTCTGCAAGGACTGTTCGTTATCCTCTCTTCCAAGTGGTCAGTGTATCTCACTCTCCAACTTCATTAAGCATAGATTCTATGCAGATACGTTTCAACACGCTATCGGGGACGTGATTGAAGAAAAGCGCATCGAAGAAGAGCTGAACACAATCGGTTCTACAGATGATATTGTACTCGCTTCCTCTTCCAAGCACACCATTGAGGAGTGTGAACATGAGATCCTCCCCTTTCGACAAGTCCATTTGTTGGTTATTCATCACCATCCTTATCTGTAGCGATTCTGTTCTCCAAAAGGAAAAGACGTGTGTGAATCAGCGATACACAGGGTTTCCAGTCTTCCGCTAACACTAAACTATAGTCTCTGGCCAGCAGAAGAGAGCGTTGCATCCTTTTTGAAGTCAGAGAACCGGATCTACTCGCATCACGAAATGGGTATGAATTGGTACTATCTGAAGCACACCTGCGTCCACCCTTCTGAGAGAACCATCTACGTATTCGATGCAACGGACAAGGATCGCGAATTCATGGGATTCCTCCAATCCGTGTTCTCGGCTTCTTTCCACATGGTTGCATCGTCGTTGGAGTACCTATCCACATTGCACTTCACGGCATCACGCAATTCCTCCGTGTGGCTCTTTGCTCCTCAATCGGACTTCTCCACTCTTCTTCCCCAACTGGGGTTGTTGCACTCTGCAATTCTCCAACCCGAGTTGTTTCCTCCCGTTTGGAAGCGAATAACGGATGATGTCTAGATGAAGGACCTGATCCTGTGGGAGTCGTTGAATTCCGAGGAGTTTGAATCGGCCATGGTGGACACGGTACTGCAGGAGCTTCAATTCTTCTCTTCACCCAACTCAGTGCGTGTTCATTCTCTTTCGGACCTCTCGGGAATGACATGTTTCAGCGGCATTGTGCATCCACCACCTCCTTCTCATTCCTAGACACTTGTTGGGCACCAGGCGTCGGGCGGGAACGGAGGCGTTTTCGCGTCTTCCCTCCATTCCGATCTGTTCCGGGTATCCGTGTACAAGTACTTTGTGGGGGATTCCGAGTTCGCCATCTCGAAGCGAAGAAGATTGCCGATCGTTCTCTACCTGACGCACACCGTTGGGAATGATGTCGAACACTCCATCTATCCGCCCTCCGTGCAGTACGTCAAGGACACTCTCTATGTACTCCTTCCCCTTTCCATTCAACATAGTCGCTTCTTTCCTTCACCGACCGCGTCAAGGCATCCCACACTCCCCAACAATTTGTGAAGGCGTTGTCGACGGTGGACATTCTGCTGGCGGCGTCAGGACCGTCTCTGGGAGTGTCCCTGTTTATGGTTCCGAAGTCGGGAGTGGTGGAAATCATGCCGGTGAACTACCGAAATGATTACTACCACCATTTGGCGATTAGCAGTGGATTGTACTACTTGTCTCACGTGAATTTCACGATGGAGGAGGTGACGATGGAGCTGCAGGAGGAGGTGTACGTTCCTCCCATCACGCTGTGGATGATTATGACGGATATGGCGAATAGTGTGGCTCACAACAAATATCACGTTTACCAGTATTCTTTTTGTTACACACATCAGTAATAGCGCAGAGGAGAGAAGAGGACTCTGGACATGGCAAAGGCAATCGAAGAGTAGACGAGAAGGATTGTAGCGAAGAGAGAAACGGCGAATGCCGCCTTGACTGTCTTTTGCACCAGGATTGTCATGGAAAAATGAGGAAGTGTCATCGTGGATTGACAAGAAAGAGGATCTCGCTCCTGTCATTCCACGTTTTTGTTCGCAGAATAGTAACGAATGTAACTATGATCCCCTTTGACGCTTCCTTTCCCCTTTCGCCATTCGCACTCCCAACCGCACGAAAAGCATCTCAACAACAAACGCAACATAAAAGAACAGAATAATCCTCACTTCTTCTCCCTCTTCGAGAATGAAAACTCCTTCGGCTTCACAGGCGGTTTTGTGGACGCCTTCGGAAGAACAGACGTATCGTAGAGGATCCGAGCCAACTTGGGGTCCATCGAGCGATCTACCGCTAATGCGTGTTAATGTAACCTCTACCCTTGCTGTTGAAGATCTTGTGAATGTCCACGTCCGATTTCTTCACCTCCTTCTTCTCTTTCTCCTTCACTTCCTTCTTCCCCTTCTCCTTCACCTCCTTCTTCTCTTTCTCCTTCACTTCCTTCTTCCCCTTCTCCTTCACTTCCTTCTTCCCCTTCTCCTTCTCCACCCCACCCTTCTTCTCCTTCTCCTGCTTCTGCTTCAACGCGAGAGACTGAAGTGACGAATTCGTCTTCTTCACGGGACGCTTGTAGTTGTACTTCGAGGTCGGCTCCTCTGCCAGCTTCTTCAGACGCTCTTCCTCCTTCTTCAGCTTCTCCTCCTTCTCCTTCTTCGCAGCCGCCATGCGCTCCTCTCGCGCCTTCTTCACCGCTCGCGAATTCTTGTTCTGCTTCTTGGTCTTCACTTCATCCTCCTCTTCTTCCTCCATCTCGTCAAACTCCTCCTCCATCTTTCCGTTCTTTCCCAGCTTCTTCATCATCATCGCCACCATCTTATCGCTAATGATGCACATGTCGCCATCGTCGTGGTAGGGCACTTCGCTGTTGTTCTCGATCACAGGGAGACACTCCTTGTCCTCAGGAATGTCGGGCAGGTTCTCCTCCTTCAGATCGCCGTCAATGACAACCTGCTCGTCTTCGTGATCACTTCCCTCGCCGTTCAGCCACGCCTCGATCTCGGGATCCATCGGCTCCGCGTTTTCTTCCTTCTTCGTCTCCTTCTCCTTGGGCTCGCTATTCCTCATACACTCTTCAACGGACAATACGTCGCCTCAACCTGCTCTTCCTCTTCCTTCGGCGCTGTCACTTCCTTTGTTTCCTGCTCCATTTCGGCTTTGGCTGTGTAATTCCCCTCGCGTAAGGAATGAAACTGGACGAAATGGCTCCTTTTGAATTGCGGCAAAAGAAGGCAGGTTTTTGTATATTCTGTTTCGTTTTATGACCTGGAACGCCGTTGTTATTTCCGTGTTGCTGTTCCACATTGCAACATCGAGTAGGAATCGAAAGAGTGGAAGTAATCCTCCTAGAGTGTACTCGCTGTGAAGCGCCGTGCTCGACCATGGGTACACTGCCGTTTTCTTCCTTGAGGCGTAGGGTTGACGTCGACGCGCACGTCGATGCAGGTGAACAATGCGACTGGCTTTTACCCCTTTTACGTTGATTCCATGACGACGTACTTCTCCGACAACTTCTGCTCAAAGGGCCGTTACCAGGTGATAAAACAGTGCCGTTGCCGTTGTGTCGTGACGCGTAGTCTCTCCTTCGACGCAACGATCTGCTACGGAAAAGTCGAGTCCATGTGGTACAGAATTGTGGACACCAGTGACAGTTCCATGAAGGCGATTCTCGACAGCTGCGGTTCGAAGCTGAAGAACAAGTTTGTCGACATCTCGTAGTCACAGGCACTCGTTCTGATGGATAGAAAGCTCGACTGCAAGGTAGATGGCAAGGATCCGTTTGCCCTGTACCGCACCGTGATTGGGAGCCAGCAATTCAGTTGCATTCGTTATGACAGTTGTTTTTCTTCACTCCCTTCATAGTAGACTCTGGAATGCCTGACGTGATTGGTTCCACGTGCGGCAGTTCGTGCAAGAGCAGCTACAACGTTGGCAAGTCGTGGATGTCGAGTAGGAGAGCGAATAGTCGGTGATGCGTAGCCGTGTTCATTGTCGGTATCATTGTCGTGGTTCTGTTGGTGGTTGCTATTATAGCTGTCATTTTCTTCGTGTTCCGTCTTTCATCACACCCAGCGAAGGTGGCGGTGAAGCATTAGTTCTGTTTGTTGTGAATACTCATGGAGTCGCATCCATAAGAAATTGAAGTGTACAGAGCAACTCTCTTCTGGAATCGCCCTTCTCACAAATACGCATGACTCCTTCATGAAGGGAAACGAGATGGACCACCCCAATCAGACACAGTGATTTCATCTTCATTTCCCTCTCCGAAAGCCTGCAATTCTTGAACCGAGAGTAAATGGTGAAACGGCATGGAGTTTCATCGCGTTGTGTGGTGTATTTCATTCTCTTATTCTCAATCTTACCTCATTCGTGCAATGAGTGGCTGCAATTCAACGTACGGGTCGTGCTGTGTTCAGCTCAAAGCCTGTAACTCTCTTGTAAATGGGTTGCTGGGCGCGCGTGACGGTGTAGGTTTCTCCCTCCTACAACCCATTGTTTGCTCCGTGTCAACAAGATGGCTATCCCGACAAGACGAAAGCTTGTTTTTGTAGTTCTCCGACCAATACTTGTCCGGACCTGAGTGATAACGTTCGCATGAATGCGTTGACGTCTATCTGCTGCAGAGACCTTGTCTCAACGCGTTTGGACGTTTCTACGCGCGTGATTCCTAGGTGTCGTACCATCTACTGAGTCGTATGTCCTCTATTCTGCAACGCTTATCGACAACGATCCGCAAGCTTTCAAAGGCGCTATTGTACTCAAAGTGGGCGGTAGGGCGCGCTGGTGTCGTTTCATCCCCAGATGTTCCATTTCCACCCAAGCCTCCTGCGGAACAGAAGCCATCCCACTATTTTGCCTGCAACCATCCCGGTTGTTCTTTTGAATGCGACAGTGCGGACTCGATGCGAGAACACTTCAAATCGCACTCGGGAAAGCACTCCTATCGCTGTCTGCATCCTGGTTGTTCCTTCACTTCCTCCGTCCTGAAGGACATGAACTACCACCACTCGTACCACACAGGCGAGCGACCCTACTGCTGTACGTACCCCAACTGCGGCTTTGCAGCCCCAAACCACTCCCAGTTGCGTCTCCACATGATCTGCCACTCCGACGAGAAACCGTACAAGTGCTCGTACAGTAATTGCTTGTACTGCAGCCGCTACAAGTCCGCGCTGATCAACCACGAGCGTACGCATACTGGAGAAAAGCCCTACAAGTGCAAGATCTGCCACAACTTTTCTGCGAAACAGAAGTCTGGACTCCAGTATCATTTGCGAACTGTTCATAAGTGTATGTAATTCTTCTGTGTTCTTCTCTACAGTATGTGACGACATCCCTTCTTCTCTACAGTCACATATTCTTTCTTCTCTACATTGTTTTGTTTGGGGTTGTTTGTTGGAGTGAAGTGTTCATGTGAAGTGGTTCGTGCTTGTTGTAATGATGGTGTTCTCAGTGATTACGAGTTCGCGCTTCCCGTAACGACGGTACTCCCAATGACCACAAGTCTACACTTGCTACAGTCACCCCATTGAAAGAGAATACACCCTTCTCCGAAAGATCGCATCTTTGAAACGGTGGAAACGTGGAATTGATGACGCAACTCTTCTCTCACCCCAATCGAATCTATCATGAAGTGTTTCTATTTGTTTGCGATTTTCTCCGTGGCGCTGGCTACCTCGCCCAGACTCGTGGAAGTGGCCAAGCAGGTCAATTCGATGCACACCACCTGGGTTGCCAACGAGGCCATGCCCTCTCGTGATTACAGCCAGCTGCTCGGCGCGTTGAAGGGAGGTGTGGAAGCCAAGATCAAGGACATCAAGATTCGCGAGGACCTTCCGAAGGAGTTCGACCCCGTGAAGCAGTGGCCCGAGTGCCCCTCGCTCAAGGAGATTCGTGACCAGTCCACTTGCGGCTCGTGCTGGGCTTTCGGCGCTGTCGAGGCAGCTACGGATCGTCTCTGCATTGCGACGAAGGGACAGAACCAGGACCGTCTGTCGGAGCAGGATCTGTTGTCTTGCTGCGACACGTGTGGTTTCGGTTGCGAAGGCGGTTTCCCCACCACGGCTTGGCACTGGTTCCTGATGAAGGGCGTGACGACCGGAGGCGAGCACGGTTCCAACAAGTGGTGCAACGCGTATTCCTTCCCCAGATGCGAGCATCACGGCTGCGTGGGTCCCTATCCCGAGTGCGGCGAGACCCAGCCTACTCCTGAGTGCGTCGAGAAGTGCCAGGAAGGATATCCCAAGACCTATCAGGAGGACAAGCACTTCTTCTACGAGCTGTACGGCGTGGGCAGCAAGGTCGAGGCGATCAAGACGGAGCTGATGACGAACGGTCCCATGGAGGTGGCCTTCGATGTGTACGAGGACTTCATGACGTACAAGTCGGGCATCTACCAGCATGTGACGGGTGAGAGAGTCGGCGGACACGCTGTGAAGCTCGTCGGCTGGGGCGTGGAGAACGGCGTGGAGTACTGGAAGATTGCCAACAGCTGGAACGAGACCTGGGGCGAGGATGGTTACTTCCGCATTATCATGGGCAGAGATGAGTGCGGCATTGAGAGCAGCAACGTCGCTGGTCTTCCTATGTTGAATTGGGGTGTTTGTTGCGAAACGATGTCGCAGTGAAGCAAGTTCCGCGGTTATTCAAGTGGGAGCCGTTCCAACGAAAAGCTGTTCTTGCCCTTTTGAACGGGAGGATGCACAACGTTCTTCCGAGTCGTCTAAGCACCGACAGCGAGCACTATGTCGAAGTGGAAGTGCCCATGCTGAATGTGTGGCAAAAGATTGAGGTGTACCTCGAAATGATATCCGTCCCTCTCATCGTCGTGGGTGTTGTTGTTTTCGGACTTGTTCTCCGCTTCTTCAAGGAGATCATCATTCCCATGATTCTCGCTTTGTTCCTGTTCCAAATCTCAAAGCCGATCGTGCTACGCTTGCACCGTCCCATTGTTCCCTACTTTGCGTTCGTCGAGCCCGAAGTGAAAGACGAGGAGAAGCATCTTATCGAAGAAAACGGAAGCACTCTCGTCGTAGCACTGTGCTATGGGTCATTTTGTAGAAACGGAGACGATTGGCATTGAAGTGGGGCGTGCCCTATCGTCCCATATGTTCCTTTATTACGCTTCTATTGCTACTTGGCATCGCGTTTCTGTTCATTTATCCCATTACGACATCGGTTTGGGATGCTGCGTCGTGTGACGGACTAGATACAGCAGTTCATGAAAGAGGACTACAAGCTGTACGCCGAGCACGCCTCCGAGCTCATCAATTCGACTGCAGAGTGGTTTAATGAAACGCTCAAGATTGACATTAATCAGGAATTGGCGGCGATGTCGAAGAATGTGAGCATTGTCATTCCATTTAACGCTAGATCAATTTGTCCACAATCATCGAATCCATCTCGAGAGGCCTGTCGAAAGCGCTTGTGTGCATCGGCTTCACTCTTCTGCTCTTCGTTTTCCTTCTGTTTGGAAGTAGCATGCGCACCTTCGACAAGCAGTCCATTCGCTACAAGGTGGAGAACCAGGTGCGTCGCCTTCGCATCATCTGAGTTGTAGATCACGAGCTACCTGATCATTAAAACGATTCTCTCCTTCATCCTCGGTCTATCCATCTACGCCGTGTTCGGACCCATTTTGCACATTCCGATGGCAATGATCTTCGCGCTGATCTTCTTCGCGCTCAACTTCATTCCGCACATCGTCCCCATTCTTCGATTCCATTACCCCTAGGGACCGATCATCGCCGTCTGTATCCCGATCCCACTCATCCTCTTCGACCCACGCAGCAATCTCGTACGGATCATTGTAGCGATCGCATTCCCTTCGGTACGCACGCCGCCGCACCTCAACTGTAGCTTATGAATCTGGTGCTGCAGGACATCGTGGAGCCGAAGGTACTGGGCGACTCCCTCCATCTTCATCCGGTAGCGATTGTCGCGGGAATTGAGGGTAGATTGTGGTGATCATCTGTCTGGTCGTGTGGGCGTTGTTGCTGGGTCCTATCGGAGCGGTGTTCGCTGTCCCTCTCACTGCGTGCATGAAGATCGTGGTGCACAACATTAATCATCCGTATGCCAAGGTGGGTGTGATGATGAGGCGTGATGGGCAGATTGTGGATGCCTGGCTCTCGGGCGATTTCTGTTGCGTCCACATTCACGACAAGGAGAATGATATCTCAACGCGAGTCGTTCTTTCGCATTCTTGTTCAACAAATCCAATACAACGTTAAGAAACCTCTGATGAGCAGAGGCCAAGCATCCTCGTTTAGCGACTTCTGTTTGAGCAGAGCATACGTCATGTTCCACTCATCACGCGTTATGCCCTCTTCATTCCTGCGAGTCTGTTGCACATAAGCAGTCCATTCTCTTAGAAGTGTCTCATTCTCCCTAAACAGAAGGAGCCACAATTGAACTGCGCGATCCACATGGAGTCGTTTCCGATAGGTGTCGCTCTGGGGACGCACTGCGTACATGAATAGATATTGGTAGAAGCTCTTTTCGTCACACACAGCGCAATGAACGACTCGAAATGGATTCTCCTCCTTCATCTCTTCTCGCCACACAGGCAGTTGACGTTCCAATTGCCCCAGAGTCCCAATGCTACAGAATCACATTCCTAACGCAAGTCCACTTGTACTCTCGTTCCAATGTGAGGACGTCGTTCAGTGTTATGATGTACATGCATTTGCTGTGCATCTTGAAAGCCACATACAGAACAAGAGGATCCTACCCATGAGCGAAGAATCCAGTCGAAATACCTTCTCTGCGTCCAGATGCAGCAACGAAAAGAAGGCAACCACACCATCAAGCGTAAGACGTCTTGAGTTCAGGGGGTCTAGATATGATTGTGTGCTCTGGTATGTACTGCAATACTGGTTAAAGACGGCAACGAGTGTGGGATCATCAGCCGTGAGGGTAGAATCCATAGCACGTCTTCCTAAGAGACTGACGGGAGAGAGTAGACTCCTTTTCGGATGGAAAGAAACACTACGCTTCTTTGATGGGAAAGCGCTCAAAGGGAGTGCCAAAAACGGGGCGATTTTGCGCGAGTATTCTCTCCATTTTTCTCGCTTTGTACAAATCCTACGATGAGTACTGGACCATCGTCCTCAGGAGCGCACGTGAATCCATTTCTGAAGCATGTGCGATCCCTCGTGCGCTCTCATCCTGTAGAAAACTGCGACTGCGTCCGCTCCGCAGCAACCACTGCCCAGTTCGACACCTGGACCGATGCAGTCGTCCTTTTCCGGAGGTGCCAGACCGTTTATGCCCGTGCAGCCTCAGAATCGTCCGCCCATGGACTACGGAGTTCCCCCTCCACCTGCGAGATCGGGCATGGTGCCGCCGCCTCCGATGGCTACTCCCTTTATGCCGGGTGCGGCGAGTGCGCCTCCTCCAGCACTGAATCCCATGGCCCCTCCGCCAATGACGTCTCCTAGTTCAGCCGAAGCGTCGCAGGAAGTGGGAGGAAATGCCATGATGCCCACGCATTCTCGCAAGGGAATGACGGCGGCCCAGCTGTACTCGCTGAACGCGATTGGAAACGGTAATCACTGATGCTGGGTGTGACGTGTAGAGCCTGCTCCTCAGGAAGAGCATGCGAAGCCCGAGCAGGCGCAGCAACCGGAGGCTGTGACGAACGCGAAGGTAGGAGTGCATAGAAGCCTTTCATTCACAGCCCATGAAACCGAGCAACAGCAACGACCGGATCAACCTGAACCGCATTCCTCACCCCGAGGAAGACGATCACCTGCGTTCTGTGGGGTGGGTAACCGACGATGATTACACGGGAGTGGCTGTTGACGAGAACCCTCATCTGTAGCCGATTCCGTACCCCACGCACCAGTACGTGTTCAAGGACACGGGCAACAGCTGTTACCGTTACATGCGTCCGACGATGCGCGTGGTGCCCCAATCCTACTACATGCTGAACAAGACAAAGATTCCGGCGAGCGTGTTCGTGACGCCGTTCGCCGATCACGTGAGTGTTGCCGATCGTAGTTGATCGTAGCCCGTCGACGAGGAGATCCCCGAGATCGACGGAACCAAGGGCATGGTGCGCTGCCAGGAGTGTTGGTACGTTGTGTGGCCCTTTCACCATCACCTCCATCATGATGATCATCGCATCTCACCCCACCTAGGGCCTACATGAATCCGTTCTGCAAGTTCTCCTCCGACGGACACAGCTACACATGCAATCTCTGCGGCGCCACCAACGACGTGCCCTCCTTCTACTACTCCACCGTGGACGGTCAGGGTCGTCGCTTCGACTCGCTGGAGCGTCCCGAACTGAGTCACGGCACCTACGACTACAAGGTGGGCGACGACTTCTGTGCGAGGCCGCGACAGCAGCCCATCTTCGCGTTCGTGGTGGACGTGACGAAGAACGCGCACGTGAACGGCGTGTTCGATGCGGTGCTGAGTTCGATCCGTGCGTGCGTGGACGTGCTGAAGGAGAACCCGAGAGCGAAGGTGGGCGTGTGCGTGTTCGACACGGTGACGCACATGATCACGATGAAGGTGTGTGTGGTGTGGTGCTGTGAGGCGTAGAATGGTCATGTGAACGAGGTGCTGATGTGTGACCCTGACGACGCGTACGCGGTGGTGGGATCGACGCAGTGGCTGTTAGCTCCTGCGACGCAGTCTGAGCTGATTTACGGTCTGCTGGACTACATCAAGACGGCTTATTCCCCTGAACACCACGCGCCGCAGGAGCATGCCGCGACACTGTGTGCGGTGAAGACGGTGGCGGGCGCGTTGGCGGTGAGTGGGGGTCATGTTGTGGTGATTGAGTGCACGCCGCCGATGCTGGGGATTGGGAGGATTAGTTCGCAGGAGAATGTGGCGTTTTATGGGACGGATGATGAGTCGCAACTGTGAGTGTTGTGATGTGATGTGATGTGATGTGATGTGATGTGATGTGATGTGATGTGATGTGATGTGTTGTGATGTGTTGTGTTGTGATGTGATGAGTTGTGATGTGTTGTGATGTGATGTGATGTGATGTGATGTGATGTAAGAATAACACCACCACTCCATAACAACCACACTAACTCTTCCAAGCTATCTCTGCAGCCAGGACCAATCTTTCTACGACGAGCTGGGCACCTGCTGCTGTCTCAGCGACATCAACGTCGATTTCGTGATCGCCTGCAAGGACCACGTCCACCTCGCCGAACAGCAGATTCTCGCCAAGCACACGGGCGGTTCGATTTACCTCTGCAACGACCTGAGCACGCCGTACCACAACGCGTCGCTGTCGCAGATCCACGCGTACATCCAGTCTTTGATTCTCGAGGACCACTACTGGGACTGTGTGATGAAGTTGAGAGTGAGTGGCGGCATCGACATCGAGTCGGTGTGTGGGTGTGTGAGCAGCAATGAGGATGAAGACCCGATCGCGGCGATGATGAACGCGCACTCCACGGTGGAGTTCTGTTTGGACTTCCCGAAGTACGTGGAGGGTGACTCCGTGTTCCTGCAGATGGCTACACTATATCCTTTTAACTGAGTTGTGATGTGATGTGATGTATTGTCATGTGTTGTGATGTGTTGAATTGTCATGTCATGCACTGAATTGAATTGAATTGAATAATGAACGACTCACACGCTTTCCTTCACCACCACATACACCTCCGACCAGGGCGAGCGCAGAATCCGTATCTTCAACCAACGCCTTCAGGTCTCCGACGCGTACCCTCGCTTCTTCAAGGGCGTCGACGGCGTCGCCATCGCCATGTCACTCGCGCGCACCGCCGCGTACCAAACCGACTCCATCAACCTGCCCGAACTGCGCGACAACCTGCAAGACACGGTGGAGGAGATCCTGCTCCAGTACAGAACCCAGTGCAGCGCCTCCTCCTCCACGGGCCAGCTGGTGCTGCCCGAGAACGGCAAGCTGCTGCCGCTGATGCTGAACTGTCTGCTGAAGTCGCCGCTGTTGCTGATCAACGAGGCCAATAAGCGTGACCTGATGAACGTGTATCCCCGCGGGGATCTGCGCGCGTGGGCCATTCAGGTGCGCGTCGCCACGCCGTATAACATCTAGTTTATTCTCGGCTGCGACGCGCCGCAGTTCGTGGACTTCGTGTACCCCTCGCTGTTCAAGCTGGACCCCAACATGGACACCTGGGGACGTGTGGATGAGGCCACCGGGTTTGTCGCCAAGCCCGAGTACTCGTTCTTGTCCTCCGCGGCGCTGGACCTGTCTGCGGTGTACCTGCTGACGGGCTGGCAGGGGTGAGGGATGGGTGGTGATGTGAGTGTTAGAATTGTGCTGGTGGTGGGGAACCAGGTGGCGCCGCTGGTGCTGGAGCAGTTGTTCGGCGTGCAGTCGATCCCCGACTCGTACACGGCCGCGCAGCTGACGCTTCTGCCGGAGGGCAGCAACGAGTTCTGTGACCGTGTGAACGTGTTGGTGGGCGATTACCAGAATCGCTTCGGGTGCTACCTTCAGGTGAGAGTGGGTCAGGGGCGTGAGGTGTAGCCGAGAGTGGTTGTGAGAGGGTCGTCGGAGGCGAGTCGAGTGATAGAGATGATGACGGAGGACGCGATTCGGAAGTGTCCTTCGTTCTCTGATTTGTTGATGCAGGTGCATTCAAACATCATTGCAAGTGTGTGATTTGGTGCTCTGTTTGCTTCCACACGCCACGAGCGAGTTCGAATTAGGCTTTTGAATGTCAATGGAATGATATCACGGAAATGGATACTCATTCTGTTGCTGTACGTCGTCACACCCGTGTTATGCATGCTTGTTAGGTATCCGTGGAAGGAAGAAGAGAAGGTGCGGACTGCGTATGCGCTCATTGCAAACGATGAAGAACTGTATGTGCTGGACATCCTCACATTCGGATCCGTCTCCACACTTCTGGGAGGCGTATTCCTCAGTCTTCCCTCCGTTACATGTAGAAACGATTTTACCAGTTCCTCGACGTGAGCACCATGCACATGAGCGCCGTTCCTTCTTTCGTTCGTAGGGTCATCTTTAGCTGTCGAACAGTATTCGAGAATGCGTCGTTCTCCTCCTGTTGGGCGTGTTTCTAGTGTGCTATATGCTGCTCTACTCGTTCAAACATGAAGAATCCCCCTTTTCCTCCGTGCAGAGGCGGTTTTTCCCCAAATCGCCCGGCGATCGAGTCCTGATTCTGTGGCTGGTTGGTATTGTTTTGATTACGCTGTTCAATGCCATTACCACGGTGGTGTACTCCAAGTCACAGGATTTGGAAACTCCCTTTTGCTCCTCTCACTCTCCCGATCGTTTTTCGTGTACGTCTCTCTCCTCCCCGTCAGAATTAGCTTGGGTGGCGTTTAGCATATGCGACGAAGCACACACGACCTACGATCCTCTCCTTCTCTTCGTGACGTCCTTCGTCTACCTCAACCTTCTCTCTCTTCTCTTCCTTCTCTCTCATTACAAGCAGAATCACCCGGAAGCGTCCTATTTCTCGCTCCTGTGTCTTTCGCTCCTCCTCATTCTCCTTCTTCCGGCCTTTCTCCGCTCCTGCTACTACCTCCTTCCATTCGTCAATCTGCTCTCTTCTTCCTTTTCCTTCCCTCTGGTTGTCCTCTTCCACGACCTGTTCCCTTCCAACGTGGTGATCGTGCTCACGCTGGTGCTGAAGACCTTCGTCTTCTTGGATTCCTTTCAATTCGTTGTACTCCGGTTTCGCGCTCACGTGTAGGGATTTGACCTGCTGCGACGCACTACGCGACTGGTGAAGTACGTCGTCACGCAACCCGTATTGCCGATGTCGACCACGATGCAGAAGGCGGAGAGCGGAACGCACTCGTTCGGGTTGCTGTGGTTCCGTTTATTCTTCATTCTCCTGGAGAATCCCATTTCCGTGGGGATTCTGATCGTGATTGCGGAACGTCGTTTTCTCTCGTCGCTACTCTTCTTCCCCGCCGTCTTCGTTCAGGTCTCCCTGTACTCCATTTTCCACCAGGATCTGATTCCGCTTTTCGATCGTGTTTTCGGAATGGACGATCAGGTTTGTGTTCCGAACAAATCAGTTCCGCTGGTGTCGGAACGCATCCAGAAAGAGAAGGAAAAGGCGGGAATTTGGTCCACTTCCTTCTCCACCGATTCCGTGCTGCGCGTAGTGTGGGGCTTCTTCCACTCGTGCAACCACACGATCTGCTCCTTGCCCGACGCTCTGTTCCTCGTCGTGTTCATTGTCGCGGACTTCCTGCTTCGATGCAACATCATCCGTGGGGTGGGCGCGATCGTGACGGCTATCGTGTTGTTCTGCTACAGCGTGATGCTCTTCAATATATCCTGTGTGTTCAGTGATCGCTGCTTCCTTGATGGACAAGCCATGCACTTTCGCCGTCTGTACGTGGTTCTTCTCATTCTTCGCTCCATCCGCGTCCTTCCACATTCGCGCAGCACGCTGCTGAATCTCCTCACATGTCTCTACCAACTCGCGATGGGTGCCCGAACACGCCGATGATCATCAGTAGATGTGATCGTGTTCGACGGAGTCCACATCGCGCTGCGCGTCATCTACGCCTTCGCGGGCATCTATCTTCTCTTTTACATGGCGCAGTGGGTGCGTCGTATCTTTTCCCTCCATTCTTCATCATAGCATACATCGCCACGTGGACGCTGCAGGACACGGTGTACGCGCTTGTGACCACAAATAGTGTGATTGACGTGGTGCTCACCACACTTCTTCAGTACCACTGCGTCGTCCAACTCGTCGATATCGCCATTTCCCCGCGGTTCATGTGATGCTCCGATCCTCGCTTCACAATTAGACTGAGCGGCAGTTTTTTTGTCGTTCGTTACGCGATCAGTTACCGTCTGGCCTTTCCCACCTTCTTGCTGCTCCGAAGTGTCGGTTACATTTGTGACCACTCCGATCTGAAACCCCTGTTGTTTTACGACGCGAAGTCGGCGTCGGTTGTGGGCGAGAGCGTGGTGCGCGTTCCGTCATCGATGCCGATGCTTGGTTATCATGGATCTCCGTTGCTGACGGGCTCGGAGGAGAGTCGGCTGAAGCGACTGAAGGAGGAGCGAATGATGTGTTTGTGGCGAAGCAGTCAGAAACGGGACCGGAAGAAGGAGAGCGTGACTCCGTTGCGAAGAGGAGGAAGAGAGGAAGAGAAGAAGAAGGAGGCAAAAGAGGAGGTGAAGGTGGAAGAAACGAGGAGGATTCTGAGTGATGCGTGTTGTTGCAGCGTGTTTACGCCGTTTATCAACAAGGAGGAACGCGATTTGAACGAGGAGAAGAAGTCTGTTTAGTCTGTACCCTGAGTCAGCGTGTTGGTTCCAACAAACAGTTCACTGAAAGATGCTACAGGAAGAATCGCGCAAAAGAACTGACATCTACAGTCTCACAACCGGACGAGAGCCTACTTGAAACCTTCACATTCTCTCTGTAGTAGAACGCCTCTTCCGTGAGAATTACTTCTCGCAACGAAGGCATGTCTATTCCTAACCCATATCCAACTCACCCACTCTCTAACGTCACATAACACGGAAACTTGAAGGTCTGACTGTCCCTGTTGGGACCGGGCACGGTGGTGAGCGCGACGAGCTTCGGCAGGTCTATTCATTCACGCCCTTCGGAAGACAGACTCCTCAGAACGAGCGACGTCGCGGTCTTGTACGGCGTGAACTGGAATGCGCTGGAGCCGAAGTGGATGCATTCCAATTCCGGCAGGTCTAGTCAATCAATCACATCACAATCAATCACTCTCAAACACCACACGGTCACAGTAGTGAAACGCCAGTCTGCCGAAGGTGAGTGACTTGAGCGAAGGCAAGTCTAGTCATCACTCACTGTGAATGAGAATACTCTTCAACTCCAGCGACGCCCTCCCAAAACAGAAGTACACGTGCTCGAACTTCAGACTGCCCATCTCGATCACCTCCAACGCCGGCACGTCCTCGATCTCACACACACGATACGACGGGAACGAAAATCGCCCCGTTTTCAGCCTTTTCACGCTGGGACAGTGCTTCAGGAAGAATCGCCCTTCTCTGTCCTTGAAGCAGTAATTTCCGACCACCACGCTTTCGAGATGATTGAGCCCGACGATGTTCACAATCTCCACGTCCTCGAAGCTGTAGTCGCCGATGCTCAGACTGCGGAGAGCGGGAATCAGACTCAGGTCCAGCAGGCGCAACTCCTCGTTGTTGAAGCAGTTGCTGCCGATGACCAACTCCTCGATACAGCAGTGAAGGGGCGATTGCGATTGGTCACACGCAACCACCACTTTCGTCTCCAAATGCTCGTTGCTCACCCACTTGCCGTCGTACACAACATCGCCCTTCCGGTTATACTGAACGCCCCGTCCCCATCGCATTCCGCGGCACCATTCCCCTTCATACTCAATTCTCGCGATGTCAGCGTAATACCTGCGACCAAAGCACACGTTCCTGCTTCCGATTCGGAATCCTTCGTACGCCACACGATTATTCCCGTCATACAACACACCCCAGCCAAAGGGCTCGTCATGGAGCACATCCCCTTCCCAGCGACTCCCATCCTCGTTCAAATCCACAATCCGGTTGTGCTCTATGTCACCCAGGTCCATTTCGTTGACCCTGAGCAATTGCCTCAATTCCACATCGGCCACCACCACCACTCCCATGTCAACTCCACATCGTATAGTCTCCGACAACGCAGACACTCCGTCATCGATAGCCAGTCCGTCCATACACATGACGAGGGAGAGGATCACGGATCCGAGAGAAGCGTAGTTGGCGACAAGCATCTCTTTTGAGATTCTGTGAAGGCTATTCATGATTCACGCTTCTGGACCCATACGCTCTGTCGATTCCGCCATGAAGTATGTGCTGATTGGTTGCATCGATTTCCCTTCCCTTCTCCATTCCGAACGGGATATTGGGATAGAACACTGTGTGTGAGCAGGAATATTCCCCTTTTCGAATCTCGAAATCGCTCGTATTTCTGGCATCGATTCAGGGTGGTGAGACTTTCCGAGATGCCGCATTTCTGCTCTTCATGTAGCAATTCTTATTGAATTTGCTTTCTTTTCTTCTAATTCATGGTTTCTCGCTGTCTTCTTTGAAGCAATGCTGATCATCGTTCTTTCTTTGATTTTGAGTTTGAAATGGGAACAGAATAATCATAAGTATAATATAGTCGAGTCATTGGAAGAGTGTGTCTTGTCTTCACACATGGGCTCTGTGTTGAGCAATTCTTACTAATACTGGATTCCTTCTCCCCATAGAATTGCCGCACTCTCTCCCCACTCACCCCCCATTTTCGACTATTCACCATTCGCTTTCATTACGCTTATCCGTTCTTCATTCTTCTTTTCAATGTTTGGATTTCTTGCCTGGTTATTTGGTCTTGCACAAATCGCAAAGAACTCACTTGCAGCAATTACAATGAGCTTCGTGTGGAAGCATACCTTCTGGATGCCTCTCTTCAGTTTTTTCCAGAGTCAAGCAGCGCTCTTTGCGAACTGGCTTGCCGCCACCTCTCTGTTAACATGGTTGTAATACTGCGCTTCGAGGGTTTGTTAGCAAACACAAAACGCAATATCAATGGACCTTACGTAAAACACACATTCCGACACCGCCCTCTCGCTGAGGGAAGGTGTCCACGACGGCGAGTCCCTCAATCTCCTTGATCTGTTCCGTTTCGTACGCATTTAACACTAAATCCGTATCGTGGATGATGAAGATGCTGTTGACGCTCAGGTACGGCATCAGGTGGCAGTCAAGGGACTCGCATCCCGATCAGCAAGGATATCTGCTTCACTCTGTAGAGCTTCAAAGGACCGTCTAAAACGATCGCCGAGTAACTGAGGAGTCTCGAAGGCGGAGCGCCTGCTGAAAAGGGATACATGACGTAATCAATGGATTTGATACAACTGGACGCGCTCGCGTTCCGAACGGGCTCCCTATCGGTGAATGCCACGAGAAGCGAAAACAGGAATGATTTCCTCGTGATGCGAACCGCGCTGTTGAACAGAGATTCCTTGCTACAATAATGAATCTGAGCTTCACGTTACCTCGAATACTGGTCGAAATAAACATACTCCGAGTCCTGACACACATTAAGGATGTAGCTATGGGTAGCGGAAATACCGAAGAAAAGACACTCTGCGGGTAACAGAACACGCAAGTAACCACTTTGGTTCGCAAGATACTGCCGAATGAAGGAAACCTCCTCATCCGAGAAATCGTTCACAAAACCGCGGGTATTCTTCAGCAGGAAACTGCCCGTGTTCATCCACACTACACCTCATGGCCACGAAGCGAACCCACAGATCTGGTACGGCGAGCTGTACACGCTCGGAGCATGGAGGGAATTCACGAACAATTGGGACCACTCCTCTCTTATTGTCCGTAACACGCGAAGATTGTGGACGCCCGCCTTGGACTGATTCGGCGTCTCGCAGTACCACTGCTTGTCGTTCTGCTGGAACACGGCGACCGCGGCGTACGACATGTCGATTACGGTGAATGTGCTGTTCCCGTGAACATACGACATGGCGATGTTGAGCGTGTTGCGGTCGTCCCAAACCAGGTGCTGGAAGGCGTCGGCGGTGAAGGCTCCGCGTTTCGTAAAGAGACATTGCTACGGCTCAAAATCGGGGGTATTTCTGACGTATTCGGAAGACGACAAGAAGAGGCCTTCGATGATGGCTCGCTCGAGGAAGTGCTTGTAGATGTCGAAGGAGACGAAGTCAAGAATACGGTCATTGGGGTATTCGACAATTCGGGACACCAGGACGGGCTAGGGCTGAGAAGGAGGGAAAAGGAAGACGTTGCCATCTGAAATGGACTGCGATGCGAAGAAGGACAACACGCGAGGAAGATTGGCGCTCAGGAGCACGTGACTGGAAATGAAGCCGATGTAATCACACGGTTTTGCGTCGACCTCCGCGGTGTTCATTATGCTCAGCATACTCGAGAACAGCGGATTCCCCGTCTCATCGTCCTTTCTACGCGAATGAAGAGGCAAGTTAATCATCACTCAAACTCTCGAATGCAGTGAATTCGCTGCGTCTTGCAGAGAAAGCTGAAGTGGCGCGTGTCGTCAAACAGGAAGGCGGAGACGTCCTTGTGGAGAAGGAGCATGCTGTTCAGGAGATTCACGTAGATGCTGTGAGCCGAGATGGAGTTGGTGGGAGGAAGTGAGAAGGCGACGCAGATGGATGGAGTGTTCTGATTGACTGTTGACTGTGATTCACTCGCTTCCGATTGCGATTCACTCTCTTTCGACTGCTTGCCACCCTGATTTGCTTCACTCTGACTCTCTCCCGCTCCCACATCACCCTTCAACAGAAAATCATCCGCACTCATCTCACTCACAATCAGCCCACCGTTCTTCTCCTTGTTTATCGGAAAGCGCATGATGTCCTCCAAACGGAATTCACTGATGCTGGACTCCGTCTTTTTCCTCTGCCGCAACGAATACTCAAACGCTAGGGCAGGATCGGGCGTCCCTGCGGCAGTAAACACAAAACCGTCGTAGTCGCGCCCAATGTACCTCGCCAACAAACGTCGGACAACGCGCTCCATCAGCGGGAATGACGAACGACACCCTCCAACGCATGTCGTTCCATTAGAGCACGAGGGGACATAAAAGTCTTCCACTAGGGTCAGATTGTACCGTGGAACAAAGAACTATGATGAACGCAGGGAAAGAAGCAGTACAAACCGCAACAGAAACACTGCAAGAAAGAACAGAGAGTACATGTATTTGATGCAAGGCCGATTCATCTCTTGTTCGCTACCCCCTTTCTAGTCAGTATTAAGGGAGCGTGTCGTGGGCCGTCTTGTCCCGATTCTAGAATTAGGACGTTTCTTCCTATTATTCGTTGAAGGGATATGGCGGTCTTTTTCCCGAAGCGAGGAATGTGAACACGGGGTGAGTTCGTGTGCAATTCGGGGTGCAGACAAGAGCCTTCTTTGTTGTGATCTCTCCCCAGTCATCGAATCGTGAATTTGACACGACCCCCTTTTACCCCTCCATTGGGTAACACGAACGCAGCGAACACGCACCGCGTTGGCATCACTCTTTCACTGCTGTGTGTAACTCCCTCTTGTTCTTTCACGAAATCACGCCGCCGCATCAAATGCGACACGCGGCAATGGTGAGCATCCCATCACCCCTGCAGCTGCAAAACACGGTGGAAACCCAAAGTCGCGATCCTATTGGCTGGCAACGTGAGGTCAGCTTTTCTCATACATATTTATCTTCTGTCGTCGCGTGGTAGTGAGGTATGAACCATAAGGCGTTCCGAACTATTCTTGGAGGTATCCTCATACACATGTCCATTGGTACTGTGTACACTGCCTCCAACATGATTACGTACATTATTTCATACATCCACAATGTCCTGAATAATGCTGTACGCTCCGGAGAGGCGGCGTGAGGGAGTAGAGTATTACGTCCAACATGTCCGCTTGGTTGTACGCCATCAGTATCATGGGACAGGCCGTCTCCATGATGATTGCTGGCAAGATCGAGGACAAGGTGGGCTCCAAGAAGTGCACCATGATCGGCTGCATCGGCTTCCTCATCTGCGTCGCGTGCAGTTACTGGGCTGTTTGCAACTTCTACCTTCTCATGTTCGTTTACGGTTTCATGTTCGGTTTCTTCCTGGGTATCGCGTACTCCGCGCCCATTTCCATGGGTAGTGCCAGCGTTTCTGTCGTGACGTGTAGCCATCAAGTGGATGCCCGGAAAGGGAGGTCTTGCTACGGGTATCATCGTGGCTGGCTTCGGATGCGGTTCTCTGATCTTCAACCAGGTGCAGTCGAAGCTGATCAACCCCCACAACATTCCCGCCGAACTCGACCCTAATGACCCTACCAAGGGCAAGTACTTCCCCGTGGAGGTTGCTAGCAACGTCCCTCGCGTTTTCCTCATTTTAGCTGTAATCTATCTCATCATGGAAGTGATTGGTCTTTTACTGATTGTCGAACCCACGGAGGAGGAGCTGGAGGGTCTGAAGGAGAAGCACCTCCCCATCGCCGCGGATCCCAAGAGTGAGCGCGCATCGCGCCATGTCATCCCTAGAGAGAGCGACTGGCTTCACGCCTCGTGAGTTCAAGCAGCCCATCGAAGCCACGCCTCGTGGTCTGCACGCCGTGACGATCGGCGGCCAGACGGTGGACC